>Ga0181459_100030_pt1 | contig 20615 bp, 18 predicted proteins | sample InSIn2SAF170_FD_119060 | JGI IMG/M metagenome (GOLD analysis project Ga0181459, IMG submission 119060) | Clean room microbial communities from NASA Spacecraft Assembly Facility at Jet Propulsion Laboratory, Pasadena, California, USA -... ...
GAGCCCCTCCACGCTTGGATCCTTGCAAGAGGTTGACGGAGCCATGGGGAACAGTCCAGGCGAAATATTCTGACTGGGCATAACGGTACATACGTCCATACACTGGATGTGACCCATGGAGAACGACGGCCGGATAGTAGAAAGACATAAAGAAACGCTAAACCAGGCAACGTACATTAACATATATGGCACCAGTCCTGCTCGGAAGAAAGAAAAGATGGATGTATTGGGTGAGTCAGAATGTTCCCCAACACGGCTTCCATAGCGGATGAACCACTTTATCCGGACTCTTTTCGGGACGCTAACAATATATCAAACGGATCCAGGGGAAGTGAAGAATCAGCATTGAACCACTGTGACGGTCAAGTTCCAGACAGGCTCCAGAAAATGGTAAAGGGTATCTCCGGGCACAGTAGAATGACGGAGGAATAAACGGCAATATCTGGAAGTCATGGAAATCTACCTCCGGGTCTTGGAATCAAACAAACAGGGCCGTTCATCAAAGCATTTAGTTACCAGGCCGGCGGCTGCGACCTTGTGGCGGCTGCGCCGGGGTTTGTGCTGCAGGTAAAGGATATTCTGGGAGGGCGTACTGTCAGTGCACAGAAGAAGCAGATTGAAGGAAATGCCACTTACGACGACCGTCTGAGGCAATGTAGTAGCCGGGTTGGACAGCAGTACTGCGCGGGCTTAGCGATACACCAAAAACTCATGGTCGAAATAACCAAAATACCTTTGGGCTGGATAGCCGTGGGTCGGCGGAGGTGCTGCCTGTTGCCGCCCGTAATCCTGAGCAGTTTGCTGTGGGTAAGCATACTGGGGAGTCGACGCATAGGCTGGATGGTCTCTTCCAGGCTGCTGAGAATAAGCATAAGGGTCCGGCTGTGTCCTGGGTGCGGCATGGGAAGCCGCGGGGACCTGGTATGCCTGGTGTGAACTGCCATACGCGGATGAGGCCGTTGGAGTGGTAGTGTAGTGCTGTTCACTAGAAGCATACTGCTGGGTATGCTGTTGAGGGGCGTACTGGGATCTAGAAGACTGCCGAGCCTGGTCATAGCCTTCTGTGGGTCCCCAGTGTTGCCTGGCGGCGTGCGTTCTCGAATCCTGATATGCCACTAGAGAAGCGTCAGGGTGTTTCACCTTGTGTGGTTCTCGCACGTAAGGACTACCTCCGCGCCCTGCCTCCTGGCGTCCCTGCTCTTGCTGCCATCGCGTTGAATCCATTTTCAGGTCCTGGATCATTTGCTGTTCGCCACCACGGTCAGCCAGTTACCAGAGGACAGTTTTCGAGCATGTGTACACGTACCGATGTCAGAGTGCGATAGGCCGTAATCCAATAGCCTGATCGGCCCTGTGTTTTGGTCAGAATACCGCCTCTGTTCGCTGTGCGGGTGAAGGGAGCACCGACCTCGAACTCGCCGGTACCTGGGCCGGGCCTCACCAGCGCATCTGGGCCTAGGTAGCGCTGGATGTCGGCTGTGATGACTTCTCTGGCGATGCCATCGCCGGGGACAAACCACTGGTTTGCTCGCGACATTGTGAGTGTAGAGATGTGACTGAGAGGTGAGAGGAAAAGGAAAGAAGGCACTGATGTCAGTGCCGGCGGGGCCAAGAAGCACGAGCTAAAAGGGACAAGGAGGGGCTCAAGGCTCCAAGATAACGCTCCAAAAGACCAAAGCAGTGCGGTGGCTGGAAAAAATACAGGTTCCTGTGGTGTCCGCGGGAGTGTGTTATCGGAAAGACCTGAGTGTTCCAGAAGGGAGCGGAGGGAAGGACCTCAGCAGCAGATGCGGGGGGTGGACCAATATACCGGCACTTGGAGAGTGGCCTGTGAAAGCGTGAATGGCTTGAGGCGTATGTGGGTGGCTGCGGCGTCCTCTATTGGGATACCGCGGGGGCAGGGGAGGGCAGGCGCGAGGGTTGCAGCTTCCCAGATGGAGATGGAGGGGCACGTTCAGCTGTGACGGCCAAGTACCCTGCAAGTAGACGTTGACAAGAAGGCAGCAGGCCCAAGGCGGCGCGGACGGCGCGGACGACAGGAGAGATACTTGTTGAGGGCGTGTGGGCTGCGGCTCTTTTGGGGAGCGTTTGATGGGAGAAGTCGAGGTCAGCGGGGAGTTTTGCAGCGTTTTGAGGGCAGGCTGCAGCGGCGGCGGGGTCGCGATTGGACCAGCGGCGGCGTCAGGCAGACAGCGGCGCCGGCTGCACGTCAAGCGGTCGGGCAGCAAGCAGGAGACGCAGAGGCGACGGCTGGGTGGGTGTCACACGGCAGCGCGGTGCGTATATCCCCAGACGTTCGCGGAGGAGATGGAGATGGAGATGGAGAAGACGGAGAGACGAAGACGAAGACGAAGAGGATGCGCAGCGAGGACGAAGCAGCGGGAAACGGGAGAACTGGACAACGCACCGGAGCAGGCCGATCTACTTATTGCACTGGCACCGTGTCGACGACGGCGGCGGCGGCCTCAGGTACCCAGCGCTGTCGGCACGCACCTTGGGTACCATCGCGCTCAGGTGTCGAAGCAAACTGTGGAGACGGTGTCTGAGGTGGCGGCGGTTGGGCCGCAACGCCAACCCACAGCCCGAGCCACTCGTCATGGCCGACTGCCACAACCCGTCACCGCGCGCGTATACTCACGATACATAAGTCTTGTCGCATCAGTCAGCGCGCGACGCGGCGACGACATGCTGGCCTGGCCGCTGCTCATTATCTGTCCTCGGCCGCCGTCGCTCGCTCGTCTCACCACCCAGACCTCACCGACTCCCGGGTTCGCCAGCAACACCAGCATGCGCGCCCATGCTCGCCGCCTGCGAAAATCTGTCCCCATGCAGCTCGGGACTCGACGGGCCCGACTTGGGCACAGCTGCATGCCGTGAACTCTGAGCAGGAAGCGCGTCGTTCCTACATCCCAGGTCTATATAAGAAATAGGACGCTGCAGACGGCCATTGGTGCCGCAGCCTCGCGAGAGCAAGCTCCATCCTCGAAGGCCCATGCACCTCGGTCGAACGTCCAAAACGCTGCCTATAGGGACACTTACTTGCTGCCGCGGATCCCATCTATCCCAACCTCTCGCGCCGCACGTCGTGGCTGCTGCCAATTAGTCGGCCGTGTCCTGCGTCGTCTCGACGAGCGAGCGGGCCAATCTGCCTTTGTCAGGCACTAAGGGGGCAATGCACGTGTTTCCGTGATACGAGGTATGCGCGTAGCCATCGAGATACTGCACCAGTCTGCATTCTGTGCCTACTCTGCATGCTGCTGTGTGTGAGTCTGGAGGCACGCACAGGATCCGGCATATGAACATCCTCTGCTTTTCGCACTACCCACGGGTTGCTCGACCTGGCCAGACATGCAGCTCATATTACAGCTTAGTGTTACTTCCAGCCGACCCGTCTCTACCTATCTCTGTGATCCTGAAGCCCGTCCGCGGTGCGTGTATACGCACTTCCGTGTCTCCAGCGCTGCTCCTCGCTACTACCGTCACCTCGCCCAGCGTCAGTGCACTTAGACGGCCGTGGTCGCGATATTCGGAGCCCCAGTCTGTGGGATATATTTCCACCACCGTGTCTTTCTCTATGCCTAGGGGATCGTTTGCATCCACAGTGCCGTTGGGCTTGGTAAACTCGGAGCTGAGGATGAAGTTCACCGCTTCTTGGCCCTCCAATGCTACTGCTTTGGGCGCAGAGGATCTCGCCTGATCGAGGGCTGCCCGAAATCGCTGAACCCAGGCGTACACTCTCGGGAAGAGCTCCTCGGAGACGACGCTGGGAGACATGGCACCCTTCAACTCGATAAGCCAGTCAAAAGGCCATATTGCTACTCTGAAATTAGCCCGGCTACTAAGACAATACTTGCCTGTCTTGGGCCAAATGTGTATCATAAACGTCCGCTAACGGTTACAGTTTATCGAGAGGAATGCTTGAAATAAGCTGTTGGAGGAGATCTCCGAATGGGACAGCAGCCCAGCGAATGATCGAATTAGCGTCTCGTAAGCGGACGAGTCGAAGTCTCCCCGCGATACCTAAGACGCACGCGGTATGCCATATGGCGATCATTTGTCAAGTCAAAGCCACCGGCACAGCCATTCCGACAAGATCGTTGAATTGAAGGGAACTATAACATAATGAATCACCGACTCACCTTCAATGTCCGCTAGGGTGGGCTTCTCCGTCTTCAATACCCAATCCCTATCGTCCGCCAGCAGTGTCGTTTCAAGGAAGTTGAAGTAGTTCCTGATGAACACTGAATTCTCCGCTCGACCCTCATCTAGGGCATCCTTGGTCCACTCACGCCCGCAGAAACCCTGCCTATCCCAAACATTAGCTGCTAGCCCTTGAATCAAGCGCACAGCTAAAGACGGGACACATACCTATTCTCAGCAACCTTAGGGTCCCCCATCAGCTCCGCGGGTACTAGACCGGTCCATCTTCTCAAACACCAGGCCCTCCACATTGTACCGCTCAAGCAGCTTCTCCACGAAGAGATCCTCAGGCTTGTCGCTACCTAGCTTCCCCTCGGGAAAACGCCCTTCGAGCTTGCGCAGAATCAGGCGCGTGTCGAGGTAGATGTCGCGGCCGATAGATAGGAGAGGAATGCGCCGGTAGTGGATACCTAAGGCGGCAAGATCTGGGCGAGGCATTATGAAGGGTTGGATCTGCGGGGGTCAACTTCTTTGCAGTGTGGAGGTATAGTAGGATATGCCAATGTCGGTGAGATACGTACACATTCTGCATACTGAATTCCCCGCAGCTGCAGGTACCACACGACTCGCCTCGCAAACGGTGAGGCGGGATAATGGAAAAGCACGATGCCATTGGGTGCTTCCTTCGATGCCATCGTCGACTGTGCCTTACAGATGGAGTTAACCGAGAGTATTCTCAGGTTTGCCTAAGTTGAGGTGCACATACTCTATGTCGTTGACTTTAAGCCGAGGCGGACCGTTCCCGTGCCCGTACCCCGCCTCTTTCGGTAATCTGTGATAGACGCCAATCGGATTCATAGGACGGGTCTCCTTCGAGCAAGAGAGGTCGCCTCGACATCGAGTACGACCAGGTCAAGATACATCAATGCGATGGTGGTCATCCTCTTAAGCTTCTTAGTATTGCGAAACACAATGAGAGTCTGTACTTGATGTCAATAGTCGCAAATTGGGAAGAGTAGTGGCGAGCTGAACACATAGTCACTGAAAGGACCATCCAGATCGGCGGACCTCATATGTTATCCTACAGGAAAAATAATACAAAACCTAACACATGATCTTGATTTAATCCTAGACATAACAACTACAACCCAGCTTTTCTATTTCTTTTCATCTCTCCCACGCTTCCCATACAGTTCTTCCTGTTTCTTCGCGTTCGCTTTTACCTCGATGCGATCAAGCACATCCTCAATTAACCCGATATGACCCCTTAGGGTTCCTTCAATCTCGTCTAACGGGCTTCCTGTTCTTCGAGGTTGTACATGTGGTGTGACCGCAGATAGAGTGTAGAGCCAAAGAGCGCGAGGAGGTTCAGGCCTGTAGGGACGAACACTTGGGGGCTGCGGAAGGACATGGTTGAACGCTAGGGACAACAGGGTCATTTAACTTGTAAGGCGATGAAAGGAGGTAGCCGAGAGGGGGGTTTGTATGTGTAGATGGCTGGTGTTTTGGGGAAGGCTTGTGTATGGGCGTTGGATCGACGACGACATAGTATTTCGAATTTCTCAGTAGAGGGCTTTATTAACGTCAATCCGAATTCTGTTTAGGAACTCAATCGATAGTTAGAGATAATCGTAATTTCTTGTACATGGTGATGCCATAGAAGATGTATAGAGTGCTTGAATATACTTAAATATTGCCTATTTGGGCTAGCTGCGCACTTAGCATGAATGACGCGCATGCACGGGATCTCGGGAAGACGCGACGAAACCCTTGTCACGACTCCAGATCCACCACGAAACATACTCCATGCGCGCGAGCGATAACAACTCGCCCAAAAGCTCCTATCCTCTTCTCCCACCTTTTCGGATACAGTATCGACCATGCAATAGCCATGGCCTCCTCGCCAGTCCCCTTCCTCGCCTCCTCCCCGCTCTCCACCGCGCGCCGAACGCCCAAATCCCAATTCACATACAAGCACCTAAACCAACTCCGCACCTTCAGCGTGACCACTCCTCTCCGCGTAATCGCGCACATCGACCTCGACGCCTTCTACGCACAATGCGAAACCGTGCGCCTAGGAATCGAACCTTCCCTTCCGCTCGCCGTCCAGCAATGGCAGGGCCTCATCGCGATAAATTACCCCGCACGCGCCTTCGGCTTAAGTCGGCACGTAACATCAACAGAAGCCTTGAAACTGTGTCCGGAGCTGATAATGCAGCACGTAGCGACATGGAAAGAGGGCGACGAGCAGTGGGCGTACCATGAAGACGCGTTCAAACACATCAGCACGCATAAAGTCAGCCTCGACCCGTATCGGCGGGAAAGTCGCAAGATTTTGAAATGTATCAAGGAGGCGCTGCCGGAGAAGGAACAGAGGGTCGAGAAGGCGGGTATCGACGAGGTGTTTGTGGATTTGAGTGTGCAGGTGCATAGGGTTTTGTTGGAAAAGTATCCGGAGCTTAGAGGACCGCCGCCGTATGATGATCCGACTGAGTATCTTCCTAAGCCCCCGAGTACGGTGCTTGATTGGGCGGCGGATGCGCTGGTGGGAACTGGGGATGAGCATGGAGAGGAAATTGATCCGGATTGGGATGATGTGTGTTTGGTTATTGCATCTGAGATTGTGCGGGACGTAAGGAAGGCCGTTTTCGAGCAGCTGAAGTATACTTGCTCGGCGGGTGTGGCGCGGAACAAGATGCTAGCGAAGTTGGGCTCTGGACACAAGAAACCGAATCAACAGACTATCATCCGCAATCGGGTAGTCAAGCACTTTTTGGAGGGGTTCAAATTCACAAAGATCAGGATGCTGGGTGGGAAATTGGGAGATGAGGCTGTAGCTATGTTTGGTACAGACTCGGTAAAGGAGTTGATGGAGCAACCGTTGGACCAATTGCAGCGGTTGGGCGATGATACCGGGATGTGGCTTTATAACACTATTCGCGGCGAAGACAATAGCGAGGTCAATCCGCGGACGCAGATCAAGAGCATGCTTTCTGCAAAGTCTTTCCGACCTGCTATTAACTCTTTTGAACAGGGGGTGAGATGGCTACGTATCTTTGTCGCGGATATCTTCTCCAGATGTGTGGAAGAGGGCGTGTTGGAGAATAAGAGGAGGCCGAAGACAATCAATCTGCATCATCGACAAGGCGCGCAGACGAGGAGTAGACAGAGTCCCATACCACAGGGAAAAACGCTATCAGAGACAATGTTGTTCGATCTCGCGAAGAATTTGCTGGCTCAGGTCGTGGTTGACGGCAGGGCATGGCCGTGCGCGAATCTCTCACTGAGTGTCGGAGGGTTTGAAGATGGTGTCACGAATAATAGAGGCATTGGCAGCTTCTTAGTGAGAGGCGAGGAAGCAAAAGCGATGCTCTCGAGTGGCAGGTCCGGCGGAGGCTCAGGCGAGCCACCAGCGAAGAGACGGAAACGCGAGAAGGGAAACATCCAAAGCTTCTTCGGGGCGAAAGATGAGAAGCGGAGAGACTTCGATGCTGCACGAGCTGTGCTGAAAGCACATCGAGAATCTACGAGGGAGGAAGATGAAGATGATGTAGATATGGAGGATGACGATGAAAGCGACGGCTTCGAAGCTCTACCTCAAGACGACTCGGATTCTCGTATCAAAATGGAAAGACCGTCAACACCACCCTCGAACCAAAGCTCCAACAATAATTTAGACACGACCAACACCCCCCCATCCGCACAACCCATACACGCCCCTCCTTCCCACCAACCCTCCGCTAACACCCCCGATACCCACAAGCTCACACCGACGTTACAACAGAAAACCCTCGACACGTTCTTCTGCCCCCGCTGTAACGCACACCTCCCGATCGCTGACCAGCCCCAGCACAACGACTTCCACTTCGCTATGGACTTGTCGAAGGAGATGAGACATGAGGAGAGAAGTGGATCTGCGTCTGCGTCCGCAGCTTCTGGGCGCAAGACACCGGTGGGTCAGAAACCGGGCAGGGGAAGGGGAAGACCGCCGGGTGGTGGTGGTGGCGCAGGGAGGGGAAGTGAGAAGGGGCAGGCGAAGTTGGCTTTTGGGAGGATGGGATGAGTGTTGTTTTGGTGCTCGAAAGCTTCACTACCCTCGTCTTAATCACATAGTGTATAAAGTTTAAAGTGTATTATTGAAATCCAGTGTTATGTTCTACTGTGAACAACGTCACCATAAGTTCCTTTCTTCATACTTTTCATTGCAAGAATAACATCTTTCCCTTCTTTCAGTTTGCTCTCAATTCGGACGGTGAATCAGATGTCGGGAACTGCTTCCTCCGTCCCTATCAATGACTGGGCCAGATCCATCTCAGGCATAGCAACTAGACTTCTTACCATCGTGATAGCCAGGATTTAACTGTAGTCGACAGTTTGGTGTACCTACCAGAGCGTACGCTAGGGTCAAGAGTCTAGCACGTCAGCACGAACACATCAAAAACGCTCTCAGAAACTCTACTCAAGTACCAACCTTTCTCGTACGCTTTCTCAACCCTCGAAAGTGATCTTCGTGCCCCCAAAGATATTAGAGGCGTCCTGCGCAACAAGACTCCTCCTCCTATCCACCCTCGTCCTCCTCACCCACTCACTCGGATTCTCCCTCGCAAGCGGACACACGGGATCCTTCGAAAAGTGCCTCCTCTCGCAATACCAGCACTTCTGGTCGCGCACCTTCTTCTGCGTCTGCCTGGCCTTCACTTGCCTTCCCTTCTTCTTAGAATGCTTCACACCCACTCCCGGGCCCGGCAGCTCCAGCGCGCCTATGCTCAGTCTATCTTTTGCATCCGCAGCGCGCTTTTCCGTCTTCCAGATACGCTGCACATACATCATATCGACTCGAAAGAGAGGCGATACACAGCTCAGCGCGCCGACCCACTGCCCCAGCCTACTCCACGTCCAGAGCTCGAACTCCGCACTCGTGACCGTCATCCCAAGAATCGTCTGCCGCAGCTCCGTCGGTAGACCTAGTAGACTTGCTGCGTGGTGCTCAGTGGGCTTATAGCGATACAGCGGGTCTTTCGTCCACGTGTTGATCCATTGATGCGGTGCATCGTCGCGGTGCTGTTGCACCCGCGCCGATTTGCGTAGTGTGCGCGCGCTGTTAGGCTGCGTTGAGATTTGCAGTATCGTGCTTCGGCGGAGGGCGGTGCGGCGGTTTTTTGCGTCGCGCTTGCGACGGTTCTTTGCAGCTTGGAGACTGGTGCCTGCCACGAGCGAGTTTGTGGGGGGAGCGGCAATGCGCGTGTTCTTTGCGTTGCGGAGGCGGCGTTTCTTTGCGGTTTGGCGACTAGTTCTTGCCATTTTGTGAGACCGTGTGAGGAGGAGGAGATGGTGATGGGACTGATGGGTTAGTGTGTGCGTATGTTAGTTGGATTGAGAGCGAGACTGCTTGATGGTGAAGCGTTGGCTTCGGATAGAGCAGGTCGGCGACTAGCCGTGCTTCAGACCTGAGCTACAGGGAGAGCGGAGCTGAAGAACGTGATAAGCTGGGTCACGTCTGGCTCTGGGACGAGGTGGAGGTAAAACGATTTCGATGTTTCCATGTGAGAGCTTCAGCACAGACCATACGCTAACTGTGTCTCTGGGGTGCTTAGCGTCTTCCAACGCTCCACAGCAACCTTGGAACACCCGTGCAACATTGTAGCTTCTAACATAGAATTATGGACGTGTTGGGCCGTTGGGAATTCCATCTCTAGTTTTCCTCCCAATTGGATATGTACAGCACGTATTTGAAGGAATCACAGACAACCATTTGGCGGCCTAGGCCACACCTGAGACCGTGCCCGTACTCTCGCCGTCATCGCGGTAGACTCTTTGCGTCCTTGAAGGTTGATGTAGGCAACAGATTGGGCGTATTTGTGCCCGATCTTCTGATTTACCTATAAGCCGGTTCTCATTATAGAAAATATAGCACAAAGTGCACTGCTCAAGTTATCTTAGATGCTTTCTCCACGTTCGCTTTTTCGGGATTTATTGCGATTCCAGAAGCTCTCAACTACTAGGCCTTGGTCAATAATTCATGCTGGACTGATTATATCCTTCTAGCAGCTACCTGCGATCTGTTCCTATCCAATATTTTAATCCTCCGTCCTCCGTCTCAGATCCTGCAAATTCGAATACCTTTAACCAGGCTACAGGAATTCTATAGAGGGGAGTGCTATTCAGGAATCAATAAGTATAGGGAGGAAGGGAAAGGTATGTGTGTTTGAACAAGATACACCAGTGGCTCAGAGGCTCTGGGTGATCATAATAGCTTTCCAAGCTTGGTGTATCACTCCCACACCGCTTAGTCTCTAGTTGACCTCGTTTCTCCTCGCCCGCTTCTGTTTCTCCTATCTCCTCCATAAAAGAGACTCCACATATGTACTATCCAAATATCAGGTTGCCTAATACAATCAAACTAGTCCTTTTAGCTCAGCCGGGAGAGCGCCAGTCTGAAGGGCTATCCCCGTCAGCATAACTGGAGGTCATGCGTTCGATCCGCATAGAGGACAGTCTCTTTTTGTCATTGGCTCATTGTTGGGATCTTGTCCTTTTTTATCTTTTGCACCTCGAATGAGAGGGACAGTGGAGAACGGCCTGGACAGAACAGAATAACAAGGAATGTGAAGATGTTATTTTGCACTGTGTTGAAGAAGAACAACAATCAAGGCATGGATGGTGCGAACGTTCGCTAAGGGAACATTTGATAGGAGGAATGTGGACAATATAGGAAGAGGTGCATACTTTTGATAATCTAGTGTCGTAGATCATCTTTGACTCCTCTATCATCGCGGAGACACCATTTCCATTTCTCTGGCATTCCTTCCTTCTTTCCCTTACTGCTCAGTCCCCGAACTCCGGCTCGAAATTCGGTTGTTGGCATGGACGATCCCTATTATTACGAAATGGACAAAGTCTGAAAGTGGGATATTATTGTTGGGATATTGATAAGCTCATCATCACCAAGCATTCCTTCTGCTTTTGGACATCATCTTGATGTATTGTTCGTTGTGCGTATTTCAATTAAGAATGCTATAGAGTCGTATTAGGGGTACGGCGTTAGATGAATGGACCAACAAGATATGTAGCTAGGATGTATCGCATCCACCCCTTGGACGGTTCTTTCGTCTAGAGAGAGGATTTGGATTTTCGTTGCCCAACACGCAGCCCTCTCGCCGCAAATGATGTCGTTGAAGATCCCCAGACACGAAACACGCGATCAGGGTCGCACCTCGTATTTATTCGCTGTCGCTTGCTTGTGCTCCCCACTTTTAGCGCTTCGCGTCTTGGGAGCAATTTCGCGCGTCATGCTTGATTTACTTCGACAACTTCAATGTTTGAATGCAACGGTATCAAAAGTCAGTACTGTTTATAAGTAAGGATGTAAAAAATCATCTTTCCAAATGGCCTAGTCTGAAAAGGAAGATTGAGGAATGGAAGGGTGGTACGATCAAGATGGCAATTATACGGTCCATCGGGACCAATCCACTCACGCAACCCCAACGCACCCCAACGCGGCAGTGCCAACCTTGGCCCACCTGTCATCGGTTAAGCCGTCCAACCCCGGCGCATTCGGGAACAAAGGACATGTTGTGCGTTGGTCCCTTGATCATTCCTGCACGATCCCCGACTTTTGCTACTTCTTAACTGCAAGTCGCATCGTCACTTCTTTCTACTATTATTATTATCATTATCCGCTGCTTTACTTTGTTGTTGTCAATACGCTCATTTCTCTTGTTTTTCCAGCCGCTATGGCTATCGCTAGCCGGGCCAGCTTGGACGCCGCGCCCCTCTTAGAGGCTGAATTCGAAGAAAAGCGCACAGAAGGTAATGACGACCTCCCATCCTTCTGAAGGTTACAAGCTCTGACAAACACTCAAATATAGGCCAACGCGGACCAACATGGCGCTCGATCGACGTTTTCGCTCGCAGGATCCCCATACGGCCGATATTAGCATCACTGCGACCTAGCTTCCTCCACCGAGCCTCGCAGGCAAACCCACCGAAATCTCCCCATCCCACCGCATGGCTCGACGGCCTCCGAGGCATCGCTGCCTTTTTCGTCTTCATATATCACTTTCAACATTTGTTCCACAGGTCATACCAGTTTGGGTACGCAAGTAATGGCGGAAAGGATGATTACTGGTTGATCCAGCTTCCCATTATACGACTTATATTTACTGGAGGGCCGATGGTATCGATATTCTGGGTTTTGTCGGGAATATCGCTGTCTCTCAAACCGATACAACTCGCTCGGGGCCAAGCGTGGGACAAGTTCTTTGACACGATGTTTTCGTCGGTCTTTAGGCGCATGCTGCGGCTTTATCTACCGGTTCTGGCAGTCCAAGTCTGCGTGCTCATCGCAACGTGTCTAGGCATGTACAACCACGCGTACGCCCTTTCGAAGGACTGGCCGTTCGCAGGGGGGAATGAGACGCAACACGTTGTCAAGGAATCCAACCTCGCCCAGATAGCCGATTGGGCCAAAGTGATGTGGGCGCTGGCGAACCCCTTCAACCCGACACGACCCGTGTACGACGTACACCTATGGACTATTCCCTTCGAGTTCCGCAACTCTATCATCCTATTCGCAACCCTCGTCGGCTTCGCCAAATTAAAATCAAAGATCCGCGTAATCCTCACTTCAGCGTTATGGGCTTACTGTGTCCTCGTCAACGAAGGAGACGTGGCTTTATTCATCGCAGGAATGGGCCTTGCCGAATACCTGCTTATCCGTGATGAGCATGCGAAACAGCTTCCCTCTGCAGACACAACCCCCGAGACGAAACGTACGCAGGACCGAAAGACTCTAGCTATTTGGAGTTTCGTTTGCTTTGTCGGATTGTGGCTGCTCTCCTGGCCCTCCTGGAACAACGAGCACTCTCCCGGCTACATGACCCTGTACCACCTGACACCACCCTTTATATATTCTGCTGAAATGACGTGGTCCCGCATCGGTGCCGCCGTCTTCCTGCTTGCCCTGTGCGGCTGCGAAACCCTGTGCAAACCCTTCAAAACGCCCGTGGCCATCTACATGGGCAAAATCTCTTTCCCGCTATATATCGTACATGGACCCTTGAACCATATTATTGGAATTCGGCTCGTCGAGTTCTTTTGGAGTATTGTGGGAAATACCTCGTTGTTCGCATATGAGACGGGAGTTGTCTTTGCTTTTCTCACCGAGGCCGTGATGGTGGTTTGGTTGGCGGATATCGTCATGCGGACGGTAGATACGCCGAGTGTAAGATTTGGGAGATGGCTACAGACGAGGTGGTCTATGTAGATAGGGAACTATGTGTATATGGGGCTTCGGTGCATCGAATAGACTTCTGCAAATATATACCGTTGTTGTTCTACCGTCTTCGGAATCCCCTTTACCTCTCTGCTTTCCTTTGTGCTACCTATGTAATTGTTTGACATATCTCCTGCCCGTGGGATGTATTCCCATCGATCTCGTCAGGATCAGTGCGAGCCTTCATATTCCCAACGGAGACGGAAAACATCACCTGGACTAACTTAAGATTACCACGTTCACAATTCTTGCTCTTATAGAACCTCCGTATCACGCACCCATGTGCGACCCCTCCTACGCTCACTACCTTTCGTACAAGGGTAGCAAGTTCCTACTCCACAGTACTCATTCAATATAAAATTTCTCCATGCGCTTTTGAGATTGAGTTGCCTGCGTCGTAGTCGTCGTGGCGCTCTTCCCTTTCTAGCGACTCGCGTGCATTTTGCTGGTTGCTTCAGTCCCTACATTCTGCAAAGACAACAATGAACTCCGAAGAACATTAAAGCCGGGAGAGAAAACATGCAGTCTCTTTCCTTAGTGCTAGTCGTTGCAAATCCATATTCTAGAGTGTGTGCTGATTAGGGTTTTTCTCTGCGTCTATGCTCTTCCCTTGCCTCTGCTCATCATTTTACTACTATTCCTTCCTAAATCTCAAACTTTCTAGGACAGTTAGAGCGTGTATGTGGAAGCACTCGATGTATAAGAGTGTGTTTACATTAATCTCTATGCTTATAGAGAACTACCGATATCCGCGAGCATTACACATTGATTAATTACCCTATCTATTAGCTGCTCTTCACAGCAAAATCTTTGACTTGGCATCCTTATAGTGTTGAAATGAACTCTATTATAAATGCTTAATATGCTAGCCTAAAGACTAAATACAAAAATCCCTTTGTTGATATCAATAGCGATAATAGTAGATACGGAGACGATAGCGATGTCGAGGAGAACAGTTCACAGGAAGTTAATTGCCGCATATTCCTAGCCGCCGCGCAATAACTTTTGTAATGTCGTTCCTATACCGAAGTAAGTCTCGCGATACGCAATATGATTTGCCTTTCCTTTCCTTTAATACAGGGGGTTACGGGAAAGTTTTCGCATGTTGCTCCATAGATAGGACAATGTTTATTTTAAGGCTTTGCCAGTAAGAGACTTTGAAGCAGTAATCTCATCTTGTCTTCTAAAAGTTCTAAATGGCCTTGTATTCTTCAGCGAGGCCGAGAAGGCGGAGAACAAATCCGCGCGAGGCGCCAATTAGCAGCGAAAAAAGTGCATTTCATCAACATGTGGCGATAATGCCTCCTACGACAAGCATAGGGCTAGATCAGGGATGACTCGCAGCACTTTCTAAGTGGGGTATCTGCCTGTATCAAATTTAGAGATGGACACCTATATAAATATGGGCTCGTCTTCTATGAGTAGAAATTGTAAATTTCATTTCCAGGGTAAAAGTTCTAAACTGAAAATACAGACAATTGTAGAACACACATACTTGTAAATCAGCCGTGAGGAACCTAAAAAGGTAGACCTAACAGATTTTGGGGCTTCATGTCATTTTTGAAATTACATGGAATTCTTGATGGAACAACTAAAATGAAAGAAAAGAATGAAGTGATACAGTATCAGAGATGTATGGAAATCAATGGGCATACAATAGCCCGTGTGTCCATACAATGAGGTTGTATTTTACGAGAACGACAAATAGCCACTCAATATGTTCTAACGACGCATCTCGTCAGCAATATTTAACTTAGTCGTTTGATTGTTGTGGTAATGCAGCTAGACGACTTTTACTTTGATCTTTACAGCTAGTAAATCGTTATAGGACTTAGAGTTGGAAAGCTGCGTGATAATAAGTTAAGGTTGCACTAAATATTAGAATCTACATATACTAAGAAAGTAGTAAAGTAATGTATCTTAACGCGACGTTGGGTGCTTTAAGATAATCATACCGCGCCTACATTAACTTCTTAGGAAGCGTAAGCTATATTTGCCAGCATCCGAGTACTTGTAGAATTTTCGATACGGGACAAAGAGGAAGGACTCTTTTAGAGTACAATTGAGAGCTGGTCTTCAGGGCCGGCGAGTGATTTACAGAAAATAACATAGGCGACGATCTCTGAATATGGAATTAACTAAGGGTTAGGTTGTAGGACTGTGGGCGCGGACTTAGGTTCCCTGTTTTTCTGTTCTCGTCAGGGCATTGTTTTAGAGACATAATACTTTTCTCTAACATGAGAAGTGCAAGAAGCAGACCGTGACTACTTCAGTTTGAACAATTCTATTCTTGTTCGGCTTTCGTGACTAGCATTATGATATCGTATTGCAGCATTTACCTTTTCTCCACATCTGTTATCTAGGTTAAAGATCCTGGGTTAGGCCCCTCCAATATTGTCTCTCAATTCAGATTTTCCAAGCCTATCTACCTCAGAATCGTTGAAATCAGCTTTGCTACCTGAAAATTCACTGCCCAAAGCTCTAGGTTAGTGAACTCTCTTTGCATTAGATTGCTCAAAATCTGTTTTACCATGGCGGACAACTGTCGAGTACTCGCTTCGCACATATGGATTTATTGATGTCGTAGTCATTCTGCTTCTTCGCTATGGAAACCTCCTACAAGCGGGATCTTAGACATACTTGGGCGGCACTTGCAAGCTCATGGCATGCACGAATTGCTACCTAAAGCACTTTCTGTGATAAGCAGCGGTGTAAACGAAAATATGCATCGAACGATCCGGGGAATATGCTCATCAGAAGAAAAGGGGACGGCCGCACTGGAAAGAGGTGGCTGTGGATCGAACATACGCTGTATTAGCAGCTCTCGTATGGATCTGATGAAACTTGAACCACACCCTTAGACATCCTTACGCGGACGTGAAGATGCCGGAGATATTGAAATGCAGGTCTGCTTTATCACCCGGGGGCGGCACTTGACAGTCGCAAACGCTGAAAAATACAAGTCTCTTAGAGTGCAGAGACCATTTGCGCTCCAATGTCTGATTAGGCTATCGGGTACCTTTTTCAAGCACAGGCTCAGAAATGAGTAAGTGCAAGGATGATTGACAATCGGATATCTGAATTCACTGACGAACATACACAAGCGGACATAACATATTGTTTAGTCAAATGGCCCCGCCCCGAGAAGCAATCTAGTTCAATTCATGCTCCCTTCACCATCTAAGCCATTTCCGCAAGCTTTAAATAGATCAAAACAGCATCTACAAGCGATAATAGGAGGATGATGTTTCCTTTCAGTCTGCTGGAACGCAGCGTGGGGCTTTTGGGTTCTTAATAATTTGGTCTCGGTCCCGGTCGGTTTACGTGACAGTCCCCCAAGCTATAATTACTAGCTTTGCACGGCTCTAGCCGATGTTCGTGCAGCCGAGTTCAACTCACCCAGATTTGGCGTGGTCAAGGACGAAGAAACGCCGAGGAATTAGGACAGCTGAATGAAGTCAGGCTGTCTTTAGGCGTAATGATCGCACAATTTCGCGAGTTGGGCTAAGGGAGTTGGGTCGATGCAAATAGTGGAGCTCCCCAAGGCTCGTGAAAGGTTGAGAATGTACTAGCACATCAAAGGACTAGCGTAGGAGAGACGGGATCGTGTGTTCCGCTGCCCCCTGCTCATCCCCATCTTCAACGGAATTGAGCGGCGTTAACGCTAGCCTTTACAAACCAACTTGTCTCCATCTCTCGACACGCTCTACTCTGAAGACGCGATAGGAAAGGAGTCGCGCGACATCGTTATCGCACGATCACGATGTGACTTCCAATGGTTCACAGCGCTTAGGCCTTGCTCCCCTATCGAGCTCCCTGAATCCCATTCCGTGACACCTTGGCGCGATCATCCTATTTTGTCAGGCATCGAAAATTGCGTGTTCTTGGCAGGGCGGCTCTACCTAGTCAGGGACAGAAGCCTCTCGGCGACTTCGTGCGCCACGCGTTGAGCCGGCTCGCCTCGTTGAATCCACGCGTCTGGATTCTCTTAGCATAACGCGACATCCTCAAATTCATGATTTATTGGAAGCACACTCCGACATCGATAGCGTATCGCCATGGAGTCGCTGAACAACCTGATTTCGGTGTTGGACAGCCTGTCGTTCTGGTGTGCGAGCTGTATTTGAATTTATTGGAGTAGACAAACTTGCAGCTGATCAGTTGTCACGGAGTACTCTCATTGCAGGGTCTACCGGTAGTAAGTGGATGACCGTCAGATGTGCGAGCAGCGGTGGCAACGGCAACATGCGACCCGGAAGCGGGAGAAGCAGTAGTCAATTGGCACATCAGGGACGAATGGCAAGAACGCAATCCATTTTCTCTAATTGCTTGAGTCTAGTTTCTATTATCGCAACTAGTCGTCTTTCCGATTTCCTGACAACCCTCTCTTGTAGCCGCCTCTATTCGTCTCTTCTGCCACTGCTGGATTGCTTCAATACTCTTCTATTTGGCTTTTTGGTTCTCGGCAATTTGTCCTCTAGGCCAATCTACCCTCTGGATCGCCTCAACTGTACCACACCACCAGACCGAGACACTCCTGTAAGTCGGGGCTAGGCAAAGAATGGCGAATAAGTGGTTCGATAGGAATCAATGTATACAGTGTATACTGCGGAGCCGTGAGCCTATAAGATCGTGCCAATCGAGCGTTGGGCACACGGGGTCTTTCGGGATTCGCAAGTCACAGGGCAATCATTCACAGCAATGAACCGTGCTTCTGCCACAGAAATCGGATCATGCGTTTGGTGAGGAGGAAGCGTGGACAGAGGTGAAGCTCATCGTGGAGCTGGTGGATTGCAGTTGCGTGGTTGTGAGGATAATCTGAGCACTCGACTGCAGCGTGGTAGACAGCCCCGTGGATATAGTTTCAGCGATGGTGGTACTTTGGAAGTCAAAGATGGGGACTTCCGAGTCATCAACCGCTCCATGAACCGACCCGAATTTGTGATCAAGCCTTGTCCGCGATGATGGAGTGATGTCGCCGGTCGCGCCTGACTTGGAGAGATACCGCGCGACAGTAGGAGGCATGTCCTGTCGTCTCCAAAACGCAATCGTTAAGAGAGCGAAGGCCACGAGAAGCAGGTATTTGATCAATCTGGATGTGCTCAAGAGATGATATCGCCGCCGAACGCTCTGAGTAGACGTTGGTAGATCGTACTGGTCCTGGCCTAGCATTGTGGCTCGTGGTCGTAGAAATTGTTCCCTGAGGAAAGGCGTGAAAAAACAGGGCGTTTGCGTGTCCGCCGTGTCTCAGTAGAGCGTGATAAGCAATGATAACAAGAAAGAGGGATGCTCAAAGCGTCGAGAAAGTCTGAAGGTTCGTAGTGGGGGCGTTGTTGAGACCGGACGCGTAAATCTCACACCCTGCAGTCGGAAAGAGACAGAGATGGTGAGATTCGAGATCAAGATGCGCTACCGAAATGATTGACAGCTGAATTGCAAAGGATCGCCCCTGCATTGACGGGTCCGTCTCTGATATCTTTTGAGGCCCTTCCATCCCACCAGGGCCTAGATTTTGGCCTAAAAAAGGGGAACCCCACTACGCCACTCGTTGTAGCTGCGCTGAGGCTGAACTTTACTTTACCAATTTTGCGGTGAAATGTGCACTGAGAAGGTGTCGCGTGCTCAAGACAGGGGGGCCGTCCCGACTGTCTGGGCTAAGGCAACGCTAAGACCAACGGGGCGATACTGGGGTCCAACTTCAAAACCAGCCCCTGAGGAGATAGCCGAGAGCGCAACACACAACCAATAATGGAGCGTGCTGTCGTCGCCTTTTGGCACAGCTGAAAGACCCCTACAGGACGCGCCAAAAGGAAAATGGGTGCATCCTGCAGCATTGGCATATCTATGGGCATGCGATCCCGGCGGCGGCCGCCCTGCGGACCCTAGGAACTAGGGACCAGCATTGCCCGCTCCGCTGCCGTCATTACTCGCCGTGGTGGCACACGACCTGGTGCCTCTTCAGGCTATCCGACTCTCTTCACTGAATTTCGCTTTTCTCTCAAAGTCCACTCCCTCACCTCTCTTAGGGTCTTTCTCTTTTCGGTCTTGTCGCTCTTTTTTTCCTTAGCCATTATGCTTGGCCCTGCAATGTCTTCATACCGACAACGACGGTCCTTTCGCAAGTACTACTACGGTATTTTCGTCGTCTTCGTAATTGTCCTATGGCAGACCGGAACTCTTCAGAGCAAATGGGAGCCGATGGGCGCAGGACAGTCTCCTAGCCCTATACCGGATGCCGAACAGAAAATTATTGAAGACACGCATCGCGTGCTGGACGGACAACGCCATCATGTTCACCACCGGCCGACCGAAAATGAGAATTTGGAGGGCACATTGCCCACACCCACCCCAGGCCCCGACAGTCCGGCTCCAGTCCTTTTGAACGACGCAGAACTCGAAGACGCAGTACCTGAGGACACAGCGCTCGAAGACCCATTTGTGGAAGAGGCAGCACCTAAAGATTTAGAGTCTGATGATCCGGCACCTAAGGACTCGGCACCTAAAGACTCTGTACCTCGAAAAAACGCTGGAGGTAAAGGCCGCCTGACGACTGAGGACGAGTCAAATCAGCACGATGTTGACAGTATTGATTCAATACATGATTCTACCAACGAAGACGTCGAACACGCCGCCAAATTGACCCATCCGGATGACGATGATGCCTCCATGTCTGATTCTGAACGCCCGGAGTCCGGTGGCGATCGAAAGACGCGCAAGGGCAACAAAGATAATCAGGAAGTTCTAGGCGACGAGGAAACCGATATTTCAGGCCTAGCGGATGTATTCGATGAGGATGCACCGCGCCCAATTGAAGCCCTGAAGAAAATGACCCCTTGGACTGAGAGTTATATATTCCCATCCTTTGACGAATGTGAGAGTATAAAGGAGCGGGCGAATATGCTCCCTGACCTGCTTCATGTCCCTTTCGAACAATCGGTGAAGGATGTTACACTCCATGGCTGGGAGGATGAATGGATTGCCAACGCTCAATACACTGGACCGAAGCTCGATGAGCCGAAGATAGATTTTGTTTACAACTGTACGAGTTACGCTTGTCGTGTTCTCTGAACATACGCTGATTTCTGTAGGGATTAATGGGTCGCAACCAGAGCTCACGGAGAGTATGCGTCCTTATGAGCTCAATTCGTCTCTTAATGACGCGTCTTTCGATCGCCACCGGACTCCGGGCGTTCAGAATCAG
>Ga0181459_100032_pt1 | contig 20072 bp, 17 predicted proteins | sample InSIn2SAF170_FD_119060 | JGI IMG/M metagenome (GOLD analysis project Ga0181459, IMG submission 119060) | Clean room microbial communities from NASA Spacecraft Assembly Facility at Jet Propulsion Laboratory, Pasadena, California, USA -... ...
CTGCTAACTCGGTGATGCGCGAGTTGGAGGGACCTGCGTCGTTTGTAGAGGTTGTGATCGAAATAGTAGACGTGGACTGGCTGCTTTGAATCAGTATAGGACGCTCGCTCCATAGAAGAGCACTTACCGTGTTGCCATCCGTGTCCGTCGCACTCTTCGATGCCGCAGCAGCAATAGTCGTGTTTGGGGCGACCGCTGACCCGTCCACAAGAGTACTTACAGTCCATGAACCATCCGTACTGTCATAAGCTGATTCTTTAAGTGAGTCGTCTTCTCCTTGGTAGTATACTCTGTATTGGTATCGTGAATCACTAACTCTCCAGGCAACCGTTGCGAGATTTGTATTCGTACGTATGCCATTGCTCGGGTCTACATCCGTAGTTGAGTTGGCATTGGACTCTCCTCCAGAATCAGTCGGGGAGGCGTTCGATGGTACCGAGCTGCTGTTTGAACGAGACGAGGATTTATTTATCGTACCACCAACACCACCACCAACTGCAGCGGCAATGACGATCACAAGCGCTAACGCTAACACGATCCAGAAATTCCTCCTTCGCAAGCCACATATACGGCGTTTTTCGGCCTTGTCTGCTTTGCCTGCTGGCTTCTCATCCAATATAGGTCCTTCGGAGACTTTGTTCACCCCCGGATGGTAAGGATATGGTCCGCTAGACTGCCCAATGTCTGAGACACCCGGATGGTATGCCTGTAGATTAGAGTGACCTAAGCTTTCTACTCGACCATGAGAAGCGGCTACTTCAAGCGTAGAGTGGTCAGGCTGGATAGTTTCAAGATCACTGTAGTGCTTTCGACCATCAACCTCGAGGTCAGAGAAATGCTTGCTTCGGTCGGCATCCGACCCGGTATTCTGAGCTGTCGTCTGGCTCGTGAGCGCTGATTCCGGTTCTGCGCTTCTCACAGACTCGAATGGCGCCGTTGGGGTTGATGTAGACATTTAGACTATGGTCCGCACAAGCTCGGCACCTGGGTTTGGTGACCAGTGTGCACCACGCTGTTGCCTGATGACGTGTCCCGATAAAGATTGTTGACGCAGATGTGTAGGAAGGCACCAAGGAACAGGTTGTTCCAGCATCGATTTTGGAGGTAGATTGGAATGGTGAGTCGAGGCACGCGAGGTTCTGCTTGACCTTGTCGCGATGTCACACTGTTGTCCACCCTACTCGGACTATTAGCATGGAGCCAAAGTTTGCCTTGATTGATTCGCTTCACAGAGCCAAGCAACCGTGTCTGGACGGCACAGCATCGAAGCTTGAGAAGCTTCAGACTTGTGGCGACGGTGGACTGATAGGCAACGGTCAAGGAGAGTATCATTGGCCGGGTGTTGTGCTTTTTGTCAAGGATTGGGAAGATCAACAGGGAAAGCGCTGTCAGGCGTGCCGTCGAAAAGGGCTTGGGGCAGACTTGGCATGTTCGGTTGGAGGTTTCTGCCATGTTGCATCGTGCTTTCGCTTGGGACTATCCCTGTCAGATGCCTGAACGATGCATGATCGGGCACAGCCTGACCCACAGATTCGTCGTGGTTGCCATGTATGTCTCAATGTTGTCCCCCTTTGGTCTTCGAGTACAGATCCTCCTCTCAACGAGCATCAGCCTGGTCCCAAGTGCCTATCAAGACATCCGACTCCTTCAGGTCCTTCTCGCCTTGGGTGCAAATCTTTCGGATCCAAGCGGCCGCCGATTGTGTCTCGGGAGCTTTGTCCAGCTTTGGCATCATTAATGCTCGAGCGGATTTGTCCCATATGTCTTGTTGACTCACGAACTTGTCTCGCGCTCTATTGTTTCGTTTGAGATCGAAAAAGGCATTTCGGTCGTGCCAATAGCCCGCAAGAGCGTGTAGAGAAGGACATGGAAGGTCGCTTCCCGCCATCGTGGATGATCTTCGAGACTGGCCGATACTTCTACCCAATCTCCTCAAGATAGCTTCCTGCTGAGCCAGACCAGCATCCTTGGCCAGCAGCTCGGTGAACGGGCCGAGACCTTTGAGGACGAGAAGCTGCCTGACCGAGATGAAAGGGTGAGCAGGCGACTTCATTCGGAAGGGCAAAGAACGCGCTTTACATGTCAATTTGAATACTTCCACTGCTGCCGTCACATCCATAAAATCTGTTTCTGTCAGTGCGGACATATTGTGTTCGAGAAATTCTTGCTCGTCGAAAAGGAAAATGTTGTGCAGACTAGTGTACTCTTCGTCGTCCAGTGGTTCGAGGCTACGTTCATTGTCATTCATGTTATCCAGCATGAACATGAGGTAAAGCTGTAGGATCATCAGACTTCGCCCTAATTTCTTCTCAAGGCTTAGCATTTTCTTCTTCCTCCATGCTTCCAGGGCGCTCTTGTCAGCACGCAAATCCATTGTTGACAGATGGCGGGCAAGCCTTTCAGCTATGATGCTAGCCACTGCGCAGGCCGACATGTACCGGCGTGAAACCGTGAAGAATGCAGACAGATCCGGAAGGCTGATCGGAATGTGAGACAAACCGTGGCTCACTGATACGCGATCGGAGAGACCAATACATAGTGATCTGCTGGAATCATGGATCAGATTGTGCAATGTAAGACTCGTAGCTCGCAAACTCAGGAGGTCGGTCGGTTGGAGTCTGTTCAAGACCATGTCTCTGATCTCTGAAGGTTGCTGAAGTAACAAGTCGATCAGGCGCTCATAGGTAGGTTCCTCCATCTTGTTCGAAATTGAGCCTGAGACCGGTTGTAAAGGAAGTGAGAGTCTGCCCAACAGCTGTAGATAGCTATATGGTATGTTGTTTGAGCCGACTGATACACGAGTAGTTATGTTTGCTTGTATGTCCGTTGGGGACACGATCGCATCAAGGTTGCTCGGCTGCCTATTCTCAGGCACGGCTGTATATGTTTCCATGATTGCAAGGCGAACTGGTCAGTACAAACCAGAAAATCATCGGAGAGCACGTTTTGATCTTGCTACTCACATCGTTCCCACCTACCTTCACGAGTTTGAGCTCCAAGAGCAAGAACGGGTAGGCACCACCGCCGATGGAATGGCATCGGTCGTGTTAGATGTGTTCTGATCACTACAGTGGAGGCAGGCATGCAGCGGTGGTTCGTGGGAAGGAGCTCTGGGGGGCATCGGTTTGTCGATCAGTGAGGGGCGGCTCGGCTCCATTGCCTTAGCTCTGACACTAGATCCGGAGCTAATCTTGATGCCAGAAAAAAAGTTCAGGCAGGCGCAAACAACTTGAGGAAGGAACAAACCACCTGAAACTGGACACCTCAAAGATTCGCGCATCAACAAATATGGCGCCTTACGATAGCGACACCTCATCCGAAGATGGTTTGGACGTACAAACAAACGTGACGCTAGGGTACGCGACGCAAGAACCAACGGGTGACGACATCAGCCACGTCGGCGGACATCCCACATGGCTGGACGACAACACAAAGCCAACAGCGGCGCTGGCAAAATGCAAGGTCTGCAACGGCTACATGTCATTATTGCTGCAGCTACAAGCAGATCTGCAGCAGCACTTTCCAGATGATGAGCGCAGGCTGTTCGTGTGGTGCTGCAGGAAGAAACAGTGCTCTAAGAAGCCAGGAAGCGTGCGCGCATTCAGAGAAGTGAGGAAAGCGAAGACATCGAGGAAACCAGAACCGTCGAATCAAGAGACCGGCACATCTGAGACAAAGCCGCAGCAGGACCTAGGCAGCCAGCTATTCGGAGGCTCACCTCCTCCCTCTTCAACCAATAGCAATCCATTCTCAACTGCCTCTTCACAAGCACAGAACAACCCATTCTCGACATCCTCCCAACCGAACGGCACCACAAACCCCTTCTCAGAATTAGCCGCAAAACCACCTCAACCACCAACCCAATCCTTCGCCGACAAGCTACGAATCTCCTCACCCACCCCAGAAGACCGAGCCCAGAACAAAACCCAGAAACAAGAAGAACAAGAACCACAAGACCCCTGGCCCTCCCCATCCCTCTTCCCCACACCCCTCCCAACCTACAACATAGACGCCGAATCCGAATACCTCGATCCCACCCCAGCCACCTCTACAAACGACGCAGGTCCCTCCAACTCGCGCATCACCGAGTTAGCAGATGACCCAGCAGGCAGTTCATCCGCCGAAAAAGACCTCTACGAATCCCCCCACGACAAAACCTTCACAACCTTCACCTCAACCCTCTCCCAAAACCCCGAACAGATCCTCCGCTACGAATTCTCCGGCCAACCCCTCCTCTACAGCTCCACGGACCTAATCGCACCGCACTTCGTCCTACCAGGCCACCACCTCCATCAGAAAATCAAAACCAGCGGTCCAGTAAAGGGGATACCCCGCTGTCAACACTGTGGCGCGGGCCGTGTCTTCGAAATGCAGCTTACGCCGTATCTGATCTATGAGTTGGAGAAGGATAATGAGGCGGCGATGAGTTTGGAGGGGGGTGAGGGGATGGAGTGGGGGACTATATTGGTTGGGTGCTGTAGTAGGAATTGTGGTGAGGAGGGGAAGGTGGTGTTTCGGGAGGAGTGGGTTGGTGTGCAGTGGGAGGAGGGTGGTGTTGAGTTGAAGCAGAAGAAGTAATGATGGTCTAGTAATCTATCTGACGAGTGATGTGAAAACGAAAGATACGTCTAAGAGCTGGTGTGTTATAGGCAGCCGAGTGGGCTTGCATTATCAGTATATTATTGATGCGTAATCTCTATGTGCTCGGATGGGATTCATTCACCCATATGCCTGCTCTGTCATTATAATATTGGCCTTTTTCGTTCCTCTGTCCTTGACCGCGCCCAAGATCTATATGTACTTCTGAAAATGTTGTTTTGCTGTTCATAAAATGTCGTAATGTAGCGACTTCTCCCTTGCCATTGCATCGTCATATTATCCGCTCACAAGTCCTAACCTGCCAAATATGCTTCACAATGTGGTTACATAACATGTTGCCAATGTATGTGAGTCGACCTGCTGTACGGAGCGGTGTGTGTGTAACTGCACTTGCATCCCAAGACCCCGGATGCGCCCTGATGTCGCTGAAATGTAAGTGCTTTTTGTTGTCATTAATGCTTGCATGTTAGAAACTACGGTCGTCGTGTTCTCGAAACGCTCCAAAGATGGATGCGCTTGCCGCCGCGAAGCTGAGTATGTATCAATGCCCGTGATGAAATGTTTTATCGAGTGCTGAACAAAGTGCAAAGCTGTGGGTATCGTAATCTCGAAAACGCTGAAGCATCACCGTGTGATAATCATTTGCAAGCCGTCGATCCATGGTCCGCAAGATCCCGACAAGCCAGCTAGCTGGTAACCCCTAGGAGCCATGAGAGTATGCCTATAGATGAGTCAGCTTGTTGCGCACATATCATGTAATGCCAGCCAAGCTTACAATGAACCTCCGTTCGGGTTGCCGTACATGCCAGAGCGTCGGCCTGTGCTCGTCAAGAATTCAATGCCGTCAACCCAAGCGCCGGCTCGGACAGCGAAACCCAGTATAGTCTCACCTCGTCTGGTATCTGTAACACCGTTAGCATAATCACACTAATTTTGGTGAAGGGACGTACCTAATGCGAACTCGGCACTACTACCTCCAGTTTTGCCAAAGAGCTGCGTCGAACCATCTTCATAACAGAATTCAAGCCCGTCCAGTGCAGCGCCCGCCCAGACCTTAACGGAAAGCAAAAGTTTGCTCTGATAGATGCAGCTTTGTAGTATGATCTCTTGCGGCTTGCTGCCGTCCATACTTGAAGCACCCAGCTTTTTGCCTTTGAAACCTTGTCTCTTGTCCCCGAAGCTTTTGCCCATCATGCTCATGACCATGCCTTCATCTTGCTTTGGTGCTAGCTTGACGGGTGGTAACACAATGATGTTCTTCTGAGACAGTACCTCGCCAAGGTCTTTTATTTCGACATTGGTCGCGCTTCCTGACCAGATCTGCAGGGAAATTCGGCCCTTCTTCTTGTCCTCGGGCAGTTTTGCACGAATATCGGCTTCGTTCAGAGTCACCTGCCTCGGAAGGGCTGCGTTTCGTGGATCGGGATTCAGGTATTCAGACCAATGATGACATAGATCTGCGCCGTCGATTCGAATTTCAACAAAAGCGATTCCCGAAGGTGCCAGCACGATTAGGCGACCACCGTCCACTCCATAATACTGTATGCCATCATCAGCAGTATTCGGTAGTTCATCGCCAGGCATCCTGAAGCACGGGTGGTATCTGTAGCGTAAAATGTCAAGTCTGTGCCAGCCACACTCATCTTCTTGTTTGCAGACTCGCATTCCTGGCGACTTTGTCCTCGTAGAGTAGGGCTCTCGGATGCAGAAGGTCCGATTCAGGCGCACGTAGTCTCGGAGCATAACCCCGTTTTCCTGATGAGGCGAGCCTAGCAGATGTCCCACTTCGTGGAGGTGTGCCCCAATGCCAATGTTTGCGGCCTCCCAACTGCTGCCAGATTCGTTGCAATCGTTTGCCACAAAATTTGTGTCTGTTTTGGTGCAATCCGTGAACGCTGGTACCACTTCCTCAATACACGATGGATAGCTTTGCAGAGCATGTGAGCCAAAGATTGCGAGCTTGAGATCATCGCTACCACCACCAAGCGCGGCGTGAGCAGTGATTGTACCAGCTTGCTTGTCCCAATGCGAGTCGAGTAGTAAGCAGGCAACGTAGTGTTTTTGCCCGGGTCTGATGTTGAAGTATTTTCGAATGGCATCGCCCGCGATGCCGAACAGATCACCCTTCTTCGCAGCTTTCTCGTTCTGTTGTGCAAGATTTGCATCTCTCAATTCTGCAACAGAGTGCTCGCAACGAACCACATGTACCCTCGTCTCGTTCTTCTGTATGCCGCTTTCCCAGTCTCGTATCGACAGTGTCCCGGTCTGCCACTCTTCCTCATACCTGAAGCACCTTCGTCCAAACTTATGTCTGTACATCTGCTCAGCAGTGAAGGCCTGCCACAGGTGGGCAGCCATGCGGAACTTGCGGATGGCTACACTGAGGTCGTTGCCTTCGTTTTGAACTCGAGCAGGAGTTGCATCAAATGTGCAGGGGGAGTCCTTGCCCACAAGGATCACCAGTTGGAGGGGAGGAGCACTGTTGAGAGGGAGGTAATTCAACATGAGATACGAAGAGTGAGTCTGCATGGATCCATTGCTGGACTGGCTCAACTTTGAAGAGCTGAAGTCGAACCGCAATTTGTTCCAGCCAGGTGTGAGATATACTAGTGCTTTGAAATACGAGTCCGAGACGGGCCAGTTCGTAGGTGGAAATGCATAACCATCCTTGTCGTGGTGTACTGTGATATTTCCATCCATTGGTCGTAGCTGAGGTTCATTGATCTCTCCGGATACTACAACGATCTTGGAATGTACGATCGACCCGTCCGTCACTGAGGTAATCTTTGGTGCGAAGGGAGAAGAGGGTTGGGGTATTCGCATCGCGCTCGTTGACGCCGAAGGAGACATTGCCTGTATATCAAATTAGCAGGTTGTTCTAGAAGCAATCTCTTTCGTTCCCTCACTATCATGCTGTTCCTGTTCGATCCTGGCAACGCAGCAGGTCTCGGTGGTACTGGTGGTGCTGAAGACGTGCCATTGGTTCTTATCGCCGGCAAATTTGTGGTCGATGATGCCGCAGGATGGCTTGAGGGAGGAGTCGAACTGGCATAAGCGGAGTTCAGGGTTGAGGACGACTTCTGAGAGGGGACACTGTTGCTTGAGTCTTTGGAAGAGTCTGAGGTCCGAAAGCTGGCGCGCGATCGACGCCGCAGATCTTTGAGGAATGCCATTACTATTACTGTGTAATTATGTTGGGAATTCGAGTCCCTTTCTTTCTGAGCAGCGGCAAATGCAATATTCCTCACCAACAAAGACTGACATCAATGAGAGAGCAGCTTTGTCCGGCTTGATGATCTCGGTGTTCCAGTGTCACCCACGGCAAGAGCTCACAGTAGGTAGCATATGGTTGCAATGGCAAGAACGAACGTGTGTGGGAAAGTTCGACTCTTGCACCGTTCAGGTGCTCGGATCGTGCTTGCCTGCTGTAAGGAGAGACAAAATCGCGACAATCCTCAAGCAGCAGTACCAGCTTCAAGCCCAGAGGGACGGTCGTAGCTAGCACAATCTAGCCAGCATCAAAATTGATCGGGATCAAGTTACAGAGCATATGCGGGCTCCCGGCGCAGTCAGGTCCTACAACGCCGGCGCTTGGCCTGCAGGCGGTGATAACGCTCAGTGAAAGAAACACATGTTGCGCATTCTCAGCATCGAACAGGAAGACAAGCTTTTGGCACGCGGCAACTAAACACCGAGATACCGTCATTGGCGGTCCGTGGGCGTCTACGAGATGACGTCCTTCAGAACTGGTAGGAGAAACGGTTGCAACGCTATGGTGACCATAATCATTCAATGATACTTCACAACACTGGCATATTTTACCAAACCTGCTGCAGGCTTCTCGCACAATGCGATCCTAACTTGTCCGTCGCCTGAGATGGCCATATCCAAGAAGCTCACATTGGGAGATCAGGTGACATGGCACTGGATGCGTGGCTGTTGCGGTTGTGCCGGCGTGCTTGGTAACCGGGGCCAAGAAGCTTATCAACCGCTCCTTATCTGTGACACTGCTATGCAGCTGAGCTCGTGGATGTAATGCTTCGTCGAAGGTGTTACCGGATACCCGAAATAGGACCAGCATTCGCGTTGCCTCATCATTACACAGTTCTTTTTAAGTTCTCGCAAACAGGGCATACCAGCCGACACCGTGAGAGTTTTCGATGTGAAGCCAGTGTTTCAGAAATGCTACAAGTGCAGTTTAGAGAGGAATGATGAACTACAGAACTCGGAGGTTGACCTCGAGATCTTCGGACATTCGATATACTCCAACGATTTTGCCGAGAGGCAGCAGTGGACTTGGTGGTAGCAAGTACCGGCTCCTTAGTATATACTCCTTCATAGTCTCTCGGGGATTGTTGGTATGTTTGCTAGAGGCGTCTAGATCATGCACCGGCGTCTTACCTAGATCGCGGAAAAGGCCAGTGCACTGCCCTAAAATTATATTCAAGGCATGTTGACAGGACGACCAAGCCAGGATCACTTCAACGTCATGACTTTGTTTGCTAGTTGTTACAGAAGTCCCCGTTGGCAGTAACGACGGACGGCGTTCTACGGCAGGGGAAACTCCTCCTGCGCCGTGCATCTTTGTCTTGGAGAGCATCACCGCCATTATCATTTGAAACTCATGCAGATATACTTCATGCAGGGTGTGCATTCAATAATTTCTGAACAGGAGTAGCTTTCCATGTGACTTGGAGTAAGCAAGATTCGATTCGTCAAGCGAAGTGATCTGGATATGTACTCCGGCGATGCAGTTCTGACCAATCCTAGGAATCTAGGGAAAGTATATGAGTCTCTACAATGGTCCGCGTTTCGAGAGCCAGAGCCGCAGTTTGAGGAATCGGCGATGAGGATGCAATAGTCTGAGTTGAGTGCGGTATAGTTACAATCGCAGGGCACTACCGGCACAAATGGCCTTTGATTCCTGTTTCCGACAGAAGCTAACGTGCTAAGAACGCGTTGTCAGAACTGGCTGAAGCTAGAATCTGTGGCGCGATCTCCACAACCAATCAAAGTAATTTTACATACATTGCTCGTTGTCGTGGTGTGCCATGCTAGACTCAGTTGCCAGCCATCATCGCAGCAGAACTGCTCCCACCCCGCTGCTATGCAGCCGAAATCCTATGCCCATGTCTTGACCTTTCATCACCATTCTGCGGTACAGTACCTGGGTTTACTTAATTAATTCACTATCCACACTCGGCTATGCTTCGCTAGTTTAATGCTGCGTCGTGCCTGAAAAGAAACGTCCCATCTTCAAAGCGAGCTTCACTTTGCAATATCATCGTACTCTCGTGACCATTACGAAGTGTCTCGGATAGTTGCTGGCTTGCTTGAACGAGAGCGGCTACCTGCCGGCCGACCTGCAAGAGATTGATTCCTTTTCATTCAAGCTCAATGTTGGCCGCCAGCTTCTCCTCCTTCGACACAATGAACATGGCTCCTACACAGCAGCAGCAGCCCATGGACGCTAATCATGTGGCCGAAAAGATCACAAGAAGGATAGAGATAGCAAAAGTACACACCATCCCCCAATATGTGAGACTCATGACTGACTGTTTCAGGTTGCCAGAAACCTACAAGACTGCCTAGCCTTTGCATCCTTCAAATCGATCAATGGATGGGAAGCGAGAACTTTGTCAAGTATCGAGCCAGAACTTACAGAGAAACTGGCAAGACGGAAACGACCATATCCAGAAGACCTGAATACCTCTGATTCTTCGTCCACATTCTCCGAAAATATCCTAGGACCTTCCTCACAGCCTGTCATTTCGAATTCTGCACAGCCATACGTTGAATCGAGGAAGAGAGTACGTGCTTCCTCAAGCTCAAGGCTGGAAGGAGGTGGACTTCGTGCCGGATGGGCACAGAACAATGGCATGACACAGTTATCTCCTGTGCTTGACCGCCCTCAGACAATGGATGCCCCATACCCCTCTCTGCAGGATTCGCCTATGTTTGATGCACCATCAGCGTCAGAAGATGAAGACCAAGATGCGGGCATGCCCGCTATGCAGGAACCCTCGAGCAGCGTAATCTCCTCGTCACCTCCTCGCACACCACCTCCAGCTCGTCGAAATCTTGCCAACACGAAGCAAGCCGGCGCCGATCTCTTACTTTACCTTGCTAACTCTCCACGCACCCCTGTGGTACATGTTCACCACATCTCGAGCACCTCGAAGGGCCACCCATCCACACCGCCCCATCAACATGCAAACCTGCCGTCATCCGTCATGCAAACTCCTGGTAATCTCGGGCTGTTCAACGGTGCCTTGCAAACGCCAGGCAATTTCAACCTAGCAGAATTTTGTAATGTTACACCTTCGCCTGCTCAAGCTCAATTCAATAAACATGGCACTCCAGCACTTGGTCGAACACCTCAGCGCTCTGCCAGAAGATGCTTGAACTTCGATGCTCTGGCACCCCCTTCGCCGCCGCATCAACGGCAAGACTCTCGAGGCCTTGCTCTTCAGCTTGGTGACGAACTTCAAAGACAGCAATGAAGGGGTTCACCACAACAATTAAAGCAGTCTACCCACCACTCTGCTGTTCAGGCAGAACATTACTAACACAATTACGGCCACGTTTCTACTGATGGAATACACGAGCTACGACACGCCTGTTGAATAGATCCAGGCCATGAAAGAGGAGGATGTCAGCAACGGCACATAGGTTAAGCGGTCATGCCGAAGCTGTGGGCACGCAAACATGTTTTTATTAGCGAGCGTCCTTTAACCACAAATTCAACGTAGCATAGCGGGACACAAGCGAGGAGGATGTTGTGCTTCTTTTTTTATGTTCTATGTAGCGTACAAGTACATAAGATAGTCGAACCCAAATCAATGAAGTTCAAAATGATCGAATGTGGAGGTGGCCCCAGCTGAAAACGGAGCTTGGGCTCGTGCTTTCGCGCAAGCCAGCCCAATATTAAAATCTCCACCAAGTAAGGAGGTGTTCGTGCTTCGATCACTCATCTTCTGCTGTCTTCCTCGACACTTCGATGAGATCCATATGCTTCGAGCAACCCTCATTTGCACGAGGTGAAGGTAAGATTCGGGCAGCCACTCTGACTACTGTGTTAAAGCCTCTGATGCGGTCTGAACCAGATCAAAAACACGAAACACGAAACGCGCGCCTACGCGTTCTTGAACTGACGATCTCAAGCCTGACATCAGATTTGGTGGGTTTCGTCGCGTGCCAGTCGCGACTACCTAACTTTGATCGGCAAAGCGTATCGACCAAGTTCACGAATGACGATTTTCGCGTGGTACGGTCGTGGCATGGTGGAAATGCCTGGTCGTGTTTGCTCGATACGGTATACCATGCAACAACATATGTATGGCTGTGCAAGCAACGATACGAGGAGGATTTTCTTCGCTCTGCGTCAAGCTGACCTCTTCATCGGTTTCTTGAAGTCGCTGGCGTAGTAAGACTCGCCGAACGAGCTACGGCAGCACCGCGAAGCCATGCCACAGTCAATCAACGAGTTTTGGAAGGTCAAGCGCGTTTAAGCGGGGCGTGCCTGCTTCCTCAGCTTGTCATTCGACCGGACGTGCCTGCCAAGACCGGTGCTACACCAAGTCAGGAACTGCAGATCATGCCATCTCCGCCTTCCCCGGCATCAAAGATGGTTTTGGTAAGCCATTACTTACCTTACAAAGCTATACCGAGCATACGCACGATACTTCATTCTTGGACATTCGTAACTGATTCTTAGGCGAGCACGCCAAGTGAGTCCTTCGCCCCCACTTGTGCTCTTTGCACAACCCCGAGCCGCCGACAAGTCCAGTTCTCGCAACGTTTCGTTATTGAAGACGCATCCTGTCGTACCTCGGCCATCTGCAGCCCTACGAGACGCAGTCAGCCCGACATGGTCTTTCCTGCCGACCTTTAAGGCATCCAACACAGTTCGCCTGCAATTGGTGCTCGACTGCTTGGTATTGGCTGACGATAAAGGGCGAGCTCTTAGGGCTGAATTGCACATGCATCGAATGCGCGACTCAAATATGCACTAGTCCTCCCTTTCGTTCAACGTGCACCGAAATTTGATGGCTCATCAATGACTTTCGAGGCCACCTTCGTCGACACACCAGCTCGCGTGAAGAAGAAACACAAAAAGACAAGGACCGGATGTGTGACATGTAAGGCTCGTCGGGTTAAGTGCGACGAGAAGAAGCCCATCTGCGACAGATGCAGTACGCTTGGCAGGGTCTGTTTTTACAGACCTGTGCCTCAACACACATATCGTGGTTCATCCGAGGCAGATGATCTCGACACGCCATCACCAATACCTCTACCGGAGCTCGCGCTTTCTCCTATTGAGCGGACACAGGAGACAGCGCAGCTACAACAATTTTGCATGAACACTAGTCTTGCTGTGTTCAAGAACCTTGGACGGCCTTTTGAAACATTTTGGACATCTGCAGTACCAAAACTCAGCTTCTCAGAGCCATGCGTCGCTCACATCATGGTTGCGCTTGCCGCCAGGCAAAGGGCATCATTCTACGTGTCAAATGCATCGCTTGAGCGCGGACGGTTGGTCAATGTTTACAACAAGCATTACATGAACGCACTCAATCTTCTCGTCACTCCCGACTCTCGGGCGAAACCCGAGATGGTTCTTCTGTGTTGCTTGATGTTCATCAGCATGGAGAATGTCGAGGATACAGTATCTAACCAGTTCTTGCATTTGAGATCCGGATTACAAGTTCTTAGGGAATGGAAAAGCTCGCATACACCAACTACGCCTGCGTCTACCACCTCTGGAAACGATCTCATCCAACGGACACTGGAACCGATGTTTGCACGATTCGAAGCTGCTGTCAGTCCATCGATATACGACAACGACCAGAAGCCTGCTGCTTGCCTTGAGTGGCCCATGCCTGTATTGCCAAATAGGTTTGAGAACTTGGCAACAGCACGAGGCGCGCTTTACGAAATTGCACAATGGGTGTTTAGTCAAGGGCATCACCAGATGATATTTCACAAGCCGCACTCGCCGGACTTCGTACAGACGTTGGAGCTTTGTCTGAAGTGGCGTGACATCCTGAACAAGTACGGCATAGACCATCCAACGGATAGAGAGAAGTACAGATCAACAGTGTTAGCACTTGAGACGAATCACCAGCTACTTGTGCTACTGATCAAATGCACAACACTACCTAATGAACTGTTATGGGGAGGGTACTCCAACATGCTGGAGGAGATACTCTGCAACATCGAGGCCCTGGGCGAGCAAGGACTTGCCGACCTGCCGCAAAGACGAAGTAAAATGAGTCTCCTGCCGAGGATGATGCCCGCGCTCTTCGCCGTGGCTATCATATGTCGTCGAAGGACAACCCAGAAAAGGGCTGTGGAGCTCATCAAACGAATCCATGCGGAAAATCACAAAGATCAATGCTTCGCCGCTGTTGTTGCAGAAGGTTGCATCCAGCTTGAAGAGGCTCTTGAACAGAAAAGCGTGATGCAGCTGAGCTCAATGGATAGCCGAATCCGGCCACTGATGGCTGAGCTTGTGCCAGGTCGGCCGGGGAAAATACTGCTGACATATACCAGACCATTCGTCCGACCATTGATTGCAGACGATGCTGACCTGGGTCCGATAATAGCGGGCGCACCCAAGGATACAATCGAACTGCCGTGGAGGTCGACAGAGGTGCCACCAGCCAAAGTGGTAAACTTGTGGCCGGTGATCGAGTTTTTGAGACTTTCAGGATCTAGTGGACTAGTGGGTCCCAATACTGGTCATTGCTTGTGCAAGACGTATGGGGCATTATTCGCACTCATGAGGTAAGCCAGATCATGGGTTGCGAACCTCGTTAAGATCTTCTCCCAGATCAGTCGAACATCCTTTTACGACTTCGAGTTTTAAAAGGTCCATCGATCAGATATGGGCCCTATACCAACCAGCAAGTGGGGTGATATGCGCGATCGTCTTGCTATGATCTACTAGCAATCAGCGCTCAAGATTCCGATTTGCCGTACATAAGCACGACAAACAAGTGCTTGAACATGCATAGAGTGTGTTCGACGGAAACCAGTGGACATGGTCATCGATTTATGATAGTATGCAGCGGTCTGCTACCTCGAGAACTTGATCCAGTACGCTCGGCACCCGGATTGTATGGCACAACTGAATCAAAGGAATGGTCGAAGCCTTGGAGAGGTGATGTAACACAGCGTGTGTGTGGGATTGAATAGTGTGGGGCAACGTGCCCTGCTGGGTGCGGAGATATCGAAGCGAAGAAGGTGAAGAGACCGGTGGGAGCTTTGCGATGATAAATCGTTCGCTGCATTGTGGTCATCCTTATTCCAGCGTACAGAGGTTAGTGAGTGTATACTCGGTTTACTTCATACTTTACATTTGTGATAACGGATGCGAGCTCGAGCGTCCGACCGGGCTCAGATGGTCAGAGTGCCCAACAATTCAATAGAGGTCAAACCAAAGAGGGTGTAAAGCATGGAAAGTGCTCTCTTGTGCATAAGGTATTTTGGTAATTCGTTCCTTAGTTCAGAAAGGCTCACATTTATCTGACGAGTTGGAGGTCAATGAGTATGTTTTTGCGCCCGCGAATGATCTCGCCTTGCATCAGTCAAAATCTGCCTTGCACAAGAACTAGTATGGTAACACATACACGTCGTTGAAGCGTCGTAGAACCTATAAGACCATGCCGAAGAATACCACAGCCCCTGTTACCCCTCCGCACGGGGCTGCAAGTCCTTTGATTGGCCAAGATTGAGCCCACTTTTGCCTGGCGTAAGTGTTAGCGTTCTTCAGGCAACAGCCCGCCGAGAACATACTCGTCCCTCCTTCTTCCACCTAGTGACGAACATACAATATACTTCTTGTACAAGTCAGCATAAAGCGCAAAACGATCGCGCTCACATTGAAACATCCCAAAGCGCCCCTCCTCCAACACGCATCGACCTCAACCCACCGCTTGAACCATGGGCACTCATCTCCTCAGCCTTCCAGTCGAGATTCGACTCCACATCTACTCATATCTTCACAAACCCAGATTACATCTCGATTTCTGCAAAGATGTTGCCGAAACACGCCTGCCAAGTTCTATAGCTTCTCGAAGGGCCTCACCCTTACTCTCCTACCTGAACAAGCGTAAAGCCGAATCACAATGGGCTCGAGATCACGGACTACATCTCCTCGCTACCTCGTCGACGTTGCGACAAGAATTCACTGATCTACTCGATCGGGCTGAAACCTCACTGGTCGTCCACTGCGTAGACTGTTTGGCAAAACTACTCCACCACCTCATACGTGATCTTGGTATCAGACAACCTGTCTTCAAGAACATCTGGTTGAAGATCGATTTTAACTGCTCGCCTAGTCAGTATACAACGGGCCACTGGACCCTTCACCTGGAGAACGTTATCGCGGACTTTCAGACTCATATGCAGAGTCTGTATGGCCATTTCGATCTATTGGGTACAGAGCTCACGCCAATCGGGCTGAAGCAAGTCTGGAGCGTCGAGGTGATCAGAACAATTGGGCTACGCGCGATACAGAAAGATTCACTCTACCCGACGCAAAACATGATTCCGTCAACGGTAGGAGACAACGATGATGACGATGACGAGAGCGACGAAGAAGACGGTCACGCGCTGGGTAGTGCCGTGTGGAGCTACCAGAGTCTGCCTCGAGTGAAGGAGTTGGGAAGACAAGTCAAGCGCTTGGATGTTGCGAGGTTTGCAGATCCTGACTCCAGGCAACGCGATCATCTCACGAGAGCGTTGCACCGTACATTACCGGCGCTTAGCGCTGACCATTGGAGGCTCCCAGATGAGGCGCTACGGAGAGAGCACAAAGCAGCGGGAAAGAGTGTGAGAAGACTAGTGATGAGGGAAGAGGTATGGGTGGGTGTCCGAATGGGTTTGTAGGTGACATCAATGTGAGACGAGTGGTCAATGGAAGAAAGAGATCAGGTTCATGCTGAGACAGCCACGATCATTATACGACACCTTCTTGCCTCATCGCCTTGACTTCAGCATCCTCGTACCCCATCTCGTGTAACACCTCGTCAGTGTGCTCACCCAACAAAGGCGGCTTCCTCCTCACCACCCCGTTCACCCTGGCTCCACCGTCAAACTTCACAGCAGGTCCAATCAACCGCATCATTCCATCCCTCGCAGCTTCAATCCCCTCCACCGGCACGACCATATCTCTTGCATCAGCCTGCTGATGCTCAAGCGCCTCAACAACATCGTTGATCGGTCCATAGGGCAACCCACTACCCTCGAACACAGCCTCCCACTCTCGCAGGTCTTTCTCTGCGAAGCGCTCGCCGAGAACCTTATCTATCGTGCCGCGATTCTCAACGCGCTTGTCATTTGTGCTGTACTGCTCGACAAATGCCGGTTCAAGCTGAAGCCTCTCACAGAACAACTTCCACTGCCGGTTATTGTTCGCCGCGACGAAGAGTTGTCGGCCATCGCGCGTTTTATAGCCGCCATATGGAACGAGATTCGGGTGACCAAGACCCAGTCGACTTCCTCTACGACGCTGCGCGGGTCCCTGGTTAAGACCGAGATTCAGACTCGTGAGTCCAACGTTAATCAGCAGGCTAAGCGCAGACTCAAACAAACTTGCGTCGATCTTGCACCCCACGCCCGTCTGTGAGCGCGCATTGACGGCTGCCAGGATCGCGCCATGCGTGTATAGACCTGTGCAGAGGTCTGCTATTGCGACGCCTGGCTTTGCGGGCCCGCTGTCTGCGCTGCCTGTTATGTGTAGCAGGCCTGCTTCCGCGAGAGCTATTGCGTCGTAGCCTGCGCGTTTCGAGCTTGGTCCCGTGGCGCCGTAGCCAGAGACGCCGGCATAGATAAAGGCCGGATTCACCTTCTTGAGATCGGAGTAGCCAAGACCCATGTCGTCCATCTTGCCAGGGAGGAAATTGTGCACGATAATGTCGTAAGAGCCGGGATTGTTGGGGTCAAGCATCTCCCTGATCAGTGCCCTCCCACGCTCAGATTTGAGATTAAGCGTGACGGAACGCTTATTGCGGTTCACGGAGGAAAAGTACAGGCTCATTAGTGGTGCGTCGCCACCTTTGCCGTGGTTCGAAGCTGAAAGGAAATCGTCGTTCCACATTTGGGCTGTCTCGCCTGCTGTGCGCCATTGGCGGGTTTCGTCGCCTGAGCCGGGCTGTTCGACTTTTAGGACGGTGGCGCCGTAGTCTGCGAGGATTTGGGTGCAGAATGGGCCGGCTAGGACGCGGGTTAGGTCGAGGATGCGGAGGTTGGAGAGGGGGAGGTGGGCAGGGTTGGTGGTGGTGCTGCCGCTGGGGTTGTTTGAAGTGGAAGGTACGCGTTGGCGGGTTATTTGAGTGGTACTGAAGGACTGTGTGAGAGGCGTGGCATTTCTCTTGACGCTGCGTATTCGTGGTCGCGGAAGCTGTCTTAGGGAATGCATGTTAAACAGTGCTATGCCGCGCCAACCTCTATAGGTAGGCGACTTCAGTATAGAGTGCCCTGGCATATTCGCAACACTTCTAGACATGTTCCGGGGTGCGAGCTAGATTAATGGTTGTGAAGCAAACGATGTGCGAGCTCGTGTGTGCTCTGCTCAGTGCCAGTGGATAAATTCGGCTCAGCCATAACAAAAGCGGAAGCATGCAAAGAATGATGGATGGTAAGCACCAAGTCAGCTTTCACAGCACATTGTGATTAGTTTCAACGCTTCGCTCGGTGCATCGCATCTCTCTCACATGAGAAAAGGCAAAGGAAGCTCGGTAAGGTTAACATGAAGCTCGATACGCTTGAGCATCGGTGTGCAGTGCGGAGAAGACCTTCCGAGGTACGGAGTACAGGTGATCCTTTGAAAGAGCGTAGAAATTGCTGTACTCTATCCAGGTGCCAAATGGCACATTCAAGCGCTTCCTGCTCCCAGCTGGCTTGCACAGATGTTGATGATGCTTGGTGTGTCCATGAGTCCGCCAAATACTCGAGGGTCACTGCTTGAGCATACGGAGGACTAGTTGGAGAAGAGGAAACAGCATTACATAATCACGATCCCAGACCTAAGTTCTAGCCTCGTCAGGTCTAGCGCCTGGCTTCTAGCGTTTAGCGCGAACTCTAAAATTTCTGGACAGTCCACCCTTCCACCCAGAATCGAGAACACCTCTTACAATATCTATCGATTGCCAGTGGTCCACTGTAAACATGCCCAAAGAACTGAAGAAGCGTGGAAGGCGCGCAGAGAAGCAAAGGCAGGAGGCTGACGGTCATGACGGTCCGCCTTCCAAGAAGCGTAGGGTAGAGAAACCCGCATCAAGCTTCGCTGTCAATGGCGATGCTGGAGACGATTTCATCACTTTCGGTCAGGAACAAGACAATGACGAGCACAACGACCAGCAGACCACGTTCTACGGGCTGCTGACAGAAGAGGAACAGGAGTACTATGCCAACGTCAACAATAAAGTTAGTGCCAACGACTTCGAAGACGATGAAGACAGAGCCAACTTCATTGAGGCAGTCCATCGCGAATCAGCTGGCAAAGAGATCAAAGTGGCATCCAGCCAGTCGTCCTCACGTTATCTCGAGACCATCATCCGACTTTCAACAGCAAATCAGCTAAGATCCTTGTTTCTGGCATTCCTTCAGGACCTCGATTATCTGGTGCAACATCGGTTCGGGAGTCACTGCTGTGAGACACTCTTTCTTGAGTCCGCCAAACATGTCGTTACAAAGTCAACATCGCTCTATCAACGTCCGTACCACCGCAAGCCGATTGCGCTCAACAAGCCCCGGTACCTCTGGCACCAATGCTTCGAGGGCATGTGCTAGATCATCCTTGCCAACACGTTCGAAAATGCTAATGGCCACGTACGAAGCTATCTCATTTTTAGCTAGCTTTCCGATCCGGTCCTTGAACAAGTTCTTGTACATCCTCTTGAAGCTCTTGCCTGGCAGATATCGGACAAGGGCCTGGACAAGGTAGGCGCCAGTAGAGTCGTAGACAAGACTTGAGACAAATTTGCTGCTGTCAGATTCGGGTTCGAAGCTTTGGTCAGGTATGAGCTTTTGCAGCACAACATGGCTCTCCTGGCCCTTTTCGTCATTCTCAGACAGCTCTAATCGCAACAAGAGCTGCAGAACGGGATTTCCTGTAGGCGAGGTCGCGAGAGCTCGTAGGTAATTACTGTCTAGGCCAGACACTGCTGCACTCATAAGGTCACGTCGTGCTTTTTTAAAGCTGATCGGTACCTTTCTGACCTCAGTTGAGTCTGCCTCAGAACGTTGCGCATAATCAGGCTTCCCCTTCTTCCGACTGCCGACTGTTTCTTTTGCAGCCGCGTCTTGAAGCGGCTGTCCAGATAGCACGAGGAGCAATACTCGAACGGTATGGGAAGCAAATCTCTCTGTGAGCAGGTACCCGATATTGGTTTGTAGCTTTTCCGCCGCTTCGAGAAACAGGTTCTCGAATAATGTGTTGCCATCTTCGGTCGATTTTGACTTTG
>Ga0181459_100033_pt1 | contig 19993 bp, 19 predicted proteins | sample InSIn2SAF170_FD_119060 | JGI IMG/M metagenome (GOLD analysis project Ga0181459, IMG submission 119060) | Clean room microbial communities from NASA Spacecraft Assembly Facility at Jet Propulsion Laboratory, Pasadena, California, USA -... ...
AATCATCAGTTTTCAGCAGACATGCGTCGTCACTCAGATTGGCTCGTGACGAACGGTCAACAATGTTCTCAGCTCTTGACGCTGCTAGTGGGGCAGAACCAGCAATATCAACGCCAGGCCGTACGTTGATTTTGGACGCGAACTCAATGCCCCGGGAGCAACGGGTCTGTTTGCAGCTCCATTGTGATTCTGAGTTGGCGTGTTAGCTGGAACTTCATGAGAATCATAAATAGATTGATAATTCGTTCATGTTTCCACTATTGCATATATCGTTGCCACTTGATTTTCGAGATTGTTTCATCATCTTGGAATGGCCCACCACCTTCCATAGTATATGTACCATCATGTCAAGAGGAGAATCGTCTTAATGCTGAAGGACACCTCTGCTAGATGAAATTAAATATCTTACGTGGAACTAAGCAGAGCATTGGATATCAGTGTGTTCTCGCATAGGTCTTGCACAAATATTTCCACATAAATGTCTGTATTGATGGAGAGAATGATCTAAATCACGGCTGCCCCTTTTCTGCTGCTACAACTGATACAGGAGAATGGTCCGGCAAAGGTCCGGCCGGAGTGTCGTGCTAACCAAAGCTACGTCATTCCACATATTCGGCTCCCCACGTATGTTAAACATCTGTGTAAACAGCCTCAACATATTTATATCACTAGCATTAAAGCAGTTCCATTTGCTCAAGATCCGCTAGCTCATCCTCTATTACTGACCGGCAGACAATCCCCCTTCAAATTCAGGAACTCCATCATCGAACCACCCAATTTCTTTCCACACCAACACACCATGTCACCCCCAGCAATCATAAACCCATCAGTACTCTCCGCCGACTTTGCAGAGTTAGGCAAAGCATGTCGCGATGCCATGGATTGGGGCTCAAATTGGTTGCATCTGGATGTTATGGATGGGCATTTCGTGCCAAATATGACTTTTGGTGCTCCGGTGGTCGCGAAGTTAAGACCGCATGTCGAGAAGCCGAAGGAGAAAGGTGGGAATGGGACTTTTGATTGTCATATGATGATTATGGAGGTAGGCAATTCCATCCCACCCACTATGATTCATCACGAGGAACAGAAGCAGCACCAGTAGCAGCAACAGCACCATCAGAAAAGTACAGCAACAATGAGCTACAGACAATTACAACGGCAACTCATCTCATCCGACCCAGGACCAACAACGCAGCATTAGCAACAGCACCTCTCCCAAAAACCTCCAACACAAACAAACTAACAAACCCCCCCACTAGTAGCCAATGCGCTGGGCCTCCTCCTTCCGCGACGCCGGCGCAGACATGTACTGCTTCCACTACGAAGCAGCCACCACCTCCGTCGCCGCCAAAACCCCCGAAGACAAAGACACCACCGAAAAATGCACTCCAAAAGCATTAATCCGATACATCCACGAACTAGACATGCAAGCTGGCATCGCGATTAAACCGGATACGAGCGTTGACGTTCTGTGGGAGATTTTGGAGGCTGAAGATGAAAAGGAACGACCTGACGTATGTACCCTCCCCAAACCCCCCTTCTCAGATTCTTTCAGTTCCTCAAACCCCCTACGTACCCACCCCCAGTCATAAGCCTCCAAATTAACCTGAAAATAAAATAACAGATGGTGCTCATAATGACCGTCCACCCCGGTTTCGGCGGCCAAAAATTCATGCCCTCCCAACTCCCCAAAGTATCCCTCCTCCGCAAAAAATATCCAGCCTTAAACATCGAAGTCGATGGCGGATTAAGCGAAAAAACGATCGACCAGGCGGCGGAAGCGGGGGCTAATGTCATTGTGGCTGGGAGTGCGGTTTTTGGGGCACAGGATCCGAGGGGTGTTATTAAGGCTTTGAGGGGGGCTGTTGAGGGGAGGGCGGGGCGGCTGTAGGTTTCCATGGAGGAAGGAAGGGGGTTGAACAAGCGGTTGTCGTTGTTGGAGGGGGAAACAGCACATGGTGTAGTGAGATGATTTTGAAGACGCTGTTGGCTTGGATGATTGAAGGATCAGATGAGATGAGTTTGTTAATTAAGTCGGACCACGAGCGTTATCGTGATGGGTTTTTTGGTGAGGAAGAGCAGACACTTTGTGACATAGATTGCCGATTAGGATTGTCATTATATAGAAACCTTAGGCATATTCATGTGAGGTAGCAGTACTACTGTAGTCGGTCCTATTACTATCTGTCTATCATGCCTTGGCAGCTGGCTCTGAACACTCCAAACCTATGACCAACACATGCATTGCTGGATTGACATAGAGTGTCCACAATGCACCTTGTGCCTGAAAGCAACACTGTACAGCTGCCTTAATTATTTATGTAATAACCTCAAAGCTCTCAAAACTCAAACCGCTATAAAACAAGTCACGATCCCTAACCAGCCAGCCTAACCTCCCCACCACCCTCCTCATCCTCCCACTGCTGCCGTTCAACCAACCTCTCAATCTCAATCCCTAGGTTAAGCACCCACAAATCCCGCTCCGCTCTACTCCGACACTTGAACACCATTCCCCTCCCAGGTACACCAAGCTGACTAACCCGCTTCAATTGTGCTCGTTTTCTCCCTCTTGCTCTGTCTCGAGCCTCATCTCCACTTGTTCCATCGGTTTGTCCACCAGCACCACCACCACTTGAGGGTTTATCATCTTTATTCGATCCAAACCATCCACCTGCGGTTCTGAACCAGCCTTTTCTTTTGTTGCGCCATATGACGAAGCAGGTCATGACGTCTACGTCGCTGCTTGTCCAGCCATCTTCTGTCCATACGCGAGGCAGGTTGGCCATTGTGCCTATGTGGTTTGCATCGAATGTGCGGTTCTGGTATAACAGGTCGTCCTCGACGATTAGTCCGGAATATACGTAACAGCCACGTAGGTCGATGACTTCTTGCTTATCTTGATGGATGTTGGGGACTTGTGCCCCGCTCATCTTGCGTAATGTGGATTGGTATACTATCATCTTTCCACCGGCTAATATCACGCCACAGCGATGGAATGTGCCGTGGCGTCGTGGTTTGAGATATAGCAGTCCCGAGAGAGCAATGGTTCGACATGAGGCTATTGAACAAACGTTGTATAGCTGCGGTGACGCTTCAGATCGTGTCACTTCCCATTTGTGCCCGAATTGGCCGAGCTCGGCTTCGACATCTTCATCGATTTTCAGTCGTTGAAGATTAGTTGCACGTACGGTTTTGAAGTTATTCATGTCTGCTGTCCTCCTGCGTTTCCAATACTTGACGAGAGCGCGGAGACGAGTGATCCATTCATTGCACGTACGTTTATCGTATGCTTGTAAACGTACAACGAGACCATTGTCAAGCAATAGTTCAAAGATGCGGTCGGCATCGATCTTATTGGTAGTGCCGTCAGCCCGGTAGGTGTCAAGGACAGATTCGTGAAAATCGACGTCGCTACCAGATTCCAGTCCTTCATCAACTTCGTCGGTGCCCCATTGCATCTTTCGTACTTTGTGAATGCGTGTGAGGTTAATGTATCCATCCGATGCTTCCAGATTGGCAAGGTTACGACGAGCTTCTTCATGAGCTTCACGGTCTGCACGATCGATGTGATCACGTTGTCCATTATTCAGCCACTTGATTTGTTTGTGGGAGTTATTGGGATCGCTATTGTCGAGAGGGAATGGTTCAACATCGAACATAACAGGAGTCTTTTCGATGATCTCGGAAGCGCTAGGGATGTTAGATCCTGTAATGGTCTGGAGACGAGGTGGGTGAGGTGGTGTGGCGGCGGCGGGTCGGTTGAAGATTAAATAGTTATTCTGAGTGTGAAAGTAGAGGCGTTTGAAGAACGCCTTGCCCAAGCGTTTCTGAATACCTTTCTGCGAGGTCATACGGATGAGAAAACCTTCGATAGGAACAGGCTCCTCGTGCATCTTTCCCTTCTTACCGAATGTGTGCTGTGGATAGTGTATCTTCGGGCGTAACTCCAGCTCGTATGAATGCTGCATAGCCATGGCACCGTACATTTTTTGCTCATTGGCACCGTATATCCATTCCAACCGATCGTACCTTTTCCATGCGAGACCTGGTCTGAAGTTCTCATGCCAATGATGGACTACGCTTGTCCATTCAGGATTACCTTCCAACATATCGATGCATTGTGATATGATTCTGCCTGTCACAGCCTGTTCGGCCTCTTCTGTCTTTCTGATCGCTGTCTCCTCATCCTCTTCATCCATGCCTGCCTTTTCTACAATGTCGAAGGGCTTTTCGATCTGCAGAGAAACACCTAGATCTGGTACAGAGACCTGTAACTTATCCAGTCTCATCCAGCCAAGAGTGTGTCTCAGAAAGCTGAACCATTCTATAGAATGTGCTGTAGAAAAAGCCTTCATGATAACGATTCTTGTCCCTTTCTTATAGGGATGCCAGATGGCAACCGATTTATCCAAAGACGAGAACAAACTGACGTGTGTCGATTTGGCCACCAGTTTGACTTCTCGTGTCGGCTTCTTGTTACTCGAGTCATTGTGAATTTCAGGAATTACTCGAGTGTTCCAAAACTGTAACCGAAAGTCATCCTCATCGCTGTTTTGACTTTTGCGAGCTACCACCATAAATTCCCGCCATTTCTCCAGTGTTTTGGTCTCTAGTTGCATACTGCTGTTCTCGTCGAAATCATCAGGCACTTTCTGCATGGTGACCTCGACCTTCACAAGCATTTTCTCCATCTTCACGATTGTACCTTCCCGTAATGTCTGCCTTCGAGCGACTTTCTTACCTACTCGGTCCCGTGCTCTGTCAGCTTTTGCTCCAGCTCGTCTTTGCCGATCAACTACTGCTTCCGTAATCTTAAATCGGACACCTCCGGAGGGCCCTCGCCTCAACCGGGGTTGCGCATCAGTCGGATCCATGGCTGTAGGGGTTGGCTCATGCTGCTTCAGCGATTTCTTCCCATCTCGTGATTTCGGGGGTCTTGCACTAGGGCTTCGCTCAGGGAGTAATGCTGTGCGGCTTCCCGCGTCGATGGTATCGTTGGGACCATCAAATCCATGTTGTCTCAACGACGATGCGACAGTGTTTGAGGCAGAAAATCGGTTATGCTCTAGATTACGGCCTCTGGCTACTGTTTCGGATTCCTCTCCTGTGACTCGAATTTGGAAGCCTTGCATACCATTTCCTCTGGCATTGGAAGGAGAAACCTCGGAATACTCGCCAGTGCTTTGTGTACTTCTCTTCTGCAGTTTTCGAGGACTAGTCGACCTGCTTCTAGGACCGGCATTTTCAATACCAACATCTGACTGCTGTGCTTCTGTTGACACTGGTTCAAGTTCCGTGGTTTCATAAAATGCATCATCACTCTCGTTATCACCGTCATCTTCAGTTGCAGTTTGTCCTTCACTCCCATCCCCGTGCTCAGTCTCAGAATCTTCTACATCCTCCGGCTGCGGGAATCCCATGGTCATTCGTGCTTGCGTTGATCTGTCAAGTCCATCATTCGTTCTGTGATGGTAGGTCTGACCTGTGGCTGCTTTAAAAGAGGCTGTCCTTGAAGAGTAAGTGCTCAGCTCCAGCCTCCGTTTGTACCATGATTTCCTGTTGCTGTTGAGCCATCCTTCGGGTATTGGACCAATGAAGAAGCGTTGAGTCGTCGAATGCAAATGCTCAGGGCTTGCGTGCTTCAACTTGTGAGCTGTGTAGGAATTTGGATCAAGACCTGGGACGTTGTGAGAGGAAGCGCGGGTCCCTACAGGGAAGAGTGCTGCTTCCATTGCTGTTGTTGATGTACAGGAAGAAGTTCATTGTGTGCCTAAGTTGGTGCTATCGGCCATGCGTGCTGTATCGTCGTCTGAATATCACCCAAATGCTGCCATAGTATACCCAGATATTCGCCAATAACCTCCAATGGTGTAGACAGTCAATAACGATTTGCACATGATGGAGAAGCCGCAGGCAGCATGTCAAAAGCAAGCAACTGCGAGTGTAAGGTTTCGAGTTAGTGCTTGTGGTGCATAAAGTTCTCGCTATGATGCTAGAGGCTAGTAAGCCTAAATCTGAGAGGAGGGGACGCCCGAAAGTGGAAACCTCATTGCTCAGAAAGAAGTCTGGCCTTTCGGCTTCACCCTTGATCCATGTCAGCGATCCCGTCTTGTCTGTCGCAGTTTGTGGAGAATTACATACCAAACGCACCCCTCACTCCATCTTCGGATTCGAATTTATGAGTTTTGTGTGACACAAAACTATCTCGAATTTGAAGTTTTGGGTCCAGAGGTCCAGTGCTTTACAAAAATGGCAGTCTCAATCCCAGCAGGCAAGACGTGGTTCGACACGCTCAAGAAGTCCTTCACCGATGTTCCTGTAGGTTCAGACCAGGGGATCGATACCTCCAGTTTTCTAGAGGCTTCAGAAGCAACAACGACACTATTTGGTAAGTTGAAGAACGCCAACTGGCTAGATTGGATGTACTAACTCTCTCAGACCTACTCGGCAGTGTGGCTTTCACCCCTGTCAAGAATGATATGAACGGCAATGTCAAAAAAGTCCGTGAGCGTCAACTAGCCTCCCCAGGTACATCAGAAAACCTGCAATCCCTCTGCAAATCCGAACTCGTGTCGAAATCTCACAAAGCTACCGAGGGTCTTCTCTGGCTCGTTCGCGGCCTCGACTTCACCGCTCAAGCGCTACGTGCCGATCTTACCAATAACGCCGGCGCAGCAGTAAACGAGGTCAAACCCAAGAGAGAGTTAGCCGACAGCTTCAGAGATGGCTACAAGAACACATTGGCACCACATCACAGTTTCATGGTGAAGCCTATTTTCAGTGCAGCAATGAGTGCTACACCATACAGAAAAGATTTCTATGCGAAGCTATTGGGACAGGGAGCAAGCCCGGACACGTTATACGCCGAGCTGGAGAAGTGGCTGAATGCGCTAGAGGAAAGGGTGACAATCCTGAAGACCTTCCTAGCTAGTAAGGAAGCGAAGTGGTAAGTGCTGGGAAGCACGGGCATGGCGAATGAGCAGCAAGGCGTTGTATTGAGCAGGCCAATATGCATGATTTATATAGTTGACCGTTTTGAGCAAGATAAGCATTGCATTGGTCTCCATCACTCGATGGAGACCAAGAACAATTTCATGTCATTTGCGCACTCAAAAGCGTTCGCTATGCTGGACTTCTTCAGAAAACAAACGCCGTGACATATCTACAAATCCGAGGATGACTTTTAAATCCATTTCCCCATAAGGTTGGCTCTAGCTGGAAAACATCGATTTGGTCGTCGGTACCCATCGACATTATTTGACATTGCGTAATGTTTGTACAAAGTATTGTCTCGTATGCAGCTGGGTGGTGGTGGTGGTGGTAGGGCTAGAGTCTCGACTCAAGCCAGTAAGACGTCTCAACATGTATTATGCCGGTAGCCATTGCCCAAATTCCAAACTTTGTCTTCAAAGTCAAGATAGGTATCATCGCTCGACGACTTCCAGGCCATGTACATAAGAAGCCTAGGCATTTGCTAACAGGCTTCACACCTACTCATTATGGAACAACGATACGTAGCTGTGAGTACACCAGACTTCCATGCAGCCGAGGATAGATCCAGAGAAAGGTCTTTCGAAGTCAAGGTGTCCATCCGAGTCATGGCCCAGAGGCCGAGTCTGATCTGTTTTGAGATTGTACTCTGACTGCATGTGGCAGCTCATACTGCAAGGCTGTCATTCCTTTCAAGAATGTTGCTCTACACATCTCCCTAGTCAAGCCCTCACATATCTCACAGCTCTTGCCCAATGCCTCACTCTGCATATCCTGACCGTTGCAGCTTAGCCCTGTCGAGTTCATCGTACTCTTTATCGATTGCATCTGCCATCTGCTTTTTCTGCTTCAGCATCGTCTTCAGAGCAGCACTAGCGGGTTTGGTGTCCTCCGCTCTCTTACTCCCAGGCACCTCCACCTCCGCAAAGTAATCATCGCCCTCACCAGGGGCTGGGGGCTGTGGTTTCCACCGCCTTCTTTTGTCTCCAATCGTGGCGAGTTCTGCACTTGTGGCAGCATTGTTAAGAGCCTTGCTTCCAACAAGTCGCTTCATTTCTTGTAAGAGTCGACGAGCTCGGTCCCTTGTCTCTTGGTCTTCATGACCCCTCATGACATCGTACGCAGCGAGACTCAGTTTCCTAATCTCTTTCCGGAAACTCAATCCGACCTCGTTCTGTTGCTCCCATCTACGTACAAACTCCTCTGATCGCTCTTGTAAATACTCCAACATCGCTTCGGCCTGATGTCCATTCTCGAAGGACTTCTTCTGACTCAAGATATCGGGGTTTACAGATGCTTCTTGTACTGCACCCTCGACGACCCGTCCATGATCGCGCGCTGGCCATCCGTTTTTCCCTCCATCAACTTTCTTGGCACCAAGAATGTTCCACCAGGGCGACCATAGCGCCGTCACCCGTCCCTTAACCAACGCCTCCGAAATGGGTCCAAAATAATTCGAATCAACGCTCTTTTTTCGATTGTTTACGTCTCCTTCTACCCACAAATGATTGAACGGAATGATGACGGGCTCAGGATCGTCCTGGCCATTATACCCCTTGAGGGGCTGCACACTATCTCCTGGAATGCCTACCACTCTCTTCACGCCAATTTTCTCCGGGTCGTGTGGTGTCCAGTAAACGATGATATCTCCTCTCCTATACCTGCCTGTGAAGACGTCACCCGTTCTAGTGGAGCTTCGTGCCATCTCTTGCCGTACATTCGGTGACCACTTTGACACGATTACCCTTGTAGGGCTGTAGAGGGAGTCGTTATCTGATTCACAGTCCGGATTCAGTGTGGGACGCATACTCGGTCCAGAGACAGTGTACCATGTCAGTGGAGAGTGAGTAAAGAGGAATGTTGCGATAGGTAAGGTGACAATGAAGCCGAAGATCCAGCTGCGCAGAGCAGGACGAGACCGTACGAAAGCAGGTAACAAGCGTATCCAGATACTAGGTCTGTTGGGCTCGGGAGGCTGCGGCTCAGGAGGAGGGTTGAGCTCAGGTCCGGGCTGGGACTCAGGACCAAGTTTGGATTTGTTGTACAGTTTGACTCTATCACGGTCTTGGACACGGTCGAGGAAAGACCGCTTATCTCTTGGCTTCTGGATCGAGATGTGTCGACAACGGGAAGGACGAATAAAGAGTGAACGGGGTCGTAGATGCTGCCATCCTCTGGACGCCGGAGGCATTATAGAGCTGTGAGGATAGGATTCTAATCGCTACCGATTCATCGCGACTTCGTGTTCTCCTTTACCGAAGACGTGGATTAAGATGCTCTACTTGTTAACGAGATCAGTTTAGAGCTTTGAAAAGTGCTTTTGGGCGAGCTGATTTTGGTTGTCGTCAATAGTGATCAACTTGAAGCGCATGTGAAATCGAGCATGCTCGCCTAGCACTATCCAAGAGAAGCAAGTTAACCGCAATATTATACAAGCACTGGTGATTTTGCAGATACCAAGCTCACTCCCCTGATTCTTTCCATGTAAATCTCAGTATCGAACACAGAGTGTCAGATTGATGCAGGCGAACTGTATGAACTTTCAATAACTTATATACTAGTCGTGCAATTGGTAGGTATTTGTGGTGGTCATGACATGACTTTAACCGACACGGGGGACTTTTCAGCCATCAAACGCATTTTCGACGCTCCGCAATATGACCCTCGTGATTGGTCAACACGTGCGAACCTGCCCCGAACTCGATCCATTTCAGACGGACTGAATCAGCTTCATTACACAATCGTGGTATGGTTAGAACTCTTGGCGAGACGAGTTACCGCGACGAACCGCCCACGATTACTGCCCGGACATCAGCCGGTACTAAGTCTTATCATCCATCGCCGACCTCGACATGGCAAGTTCTCAAGCAGGAGAAGACGAGTTCTTACTGCCTCCTCCTAATGGCATACTTGACAGGAGCAAGTCAGTGACGAGCCAGCCGCTGAAGCTATTGAATCTACCAAATGAACTACTAAGACTGATCTTGACATTGCTGGACAACCGAACGCCATCTGAGAACAATTTTGTTGGCCATCCAACGTCCTCTTGGACAGTCTCTCAAGACCATCCACTCAAGAACGTCTCGGTGCTCTCTCATCGACTTCGCTCGCTTGTTCTCCCATTGCTTTTCTGTCACGCCCGTCTCGATCCCTACCGTCTGAGCCCCTTTCTCGAATTCGTACGACAGAATGAACTGTCGGAATACATTGTCAGCATTGTCGCTAACCTACAAGGACCATGCAGTCATTTCCATCCAGCGTGGTGGTGCCGTTTGCTAAACGAAATACCTGCAACCTGTTTCACCATATCATGCGCTCCACATGTTTTTGCCGAAATCGCCAAGGTGAGTATGAACATGAATGATTCTTGGGCTTTCGATATTCCTTATCAACTTCTTGAGCTTCGCCAGAGTCCGGAAGCTGCGCGTCAGCATGTTTCATACAACAAGCTGCCGAGCGTACTTACTGCAAGACCGTGGCATAGCTTACGGGTGAACGAAGGCAGCAATCTCTCAGCCTACTCGAGCTATGAGTACTTCCTAAAGAAACCACCATCAATCATGGCAAACATGGGATCTCAGTTCGCTCCGCTACATGTTCCAAATCCACCTAATCCCGCGCTCCAAATACTTGAAGGCCTGACAGAATTTTCATTTATTGCTATCTTCCCATTCTACAACCATGTTGACGATATACTCAAATGCGTCCGCAGAATGAAAAGCTTGGAAACATTGTTCATGAAACTATGTCCTGAGCCTGAAAGTACCATACTCGAAGACGAGATGAAGGCTGCGAACTACCATATAGATCTCAATGATCCATGGGCTGAGTAAGTCTGATATGGCATGCTTTGACCCATGAAGCTCTTCTAGCAGAACAAAACTTATGTTTCTTGTTTAGGTTTAACACGTCATATCGACTAGTCGCGCACGCAGTTCGATCTTTGGGTGCCGCATTCCGTCTGCAACGGTTCGTCGTAGATGACTTCAAAATGACCGGTGTCTGGGACTCCGTTGAAACCACTATCTCAGATATACTGGACATTTCTTGGGTTTACAAAGGCCAAGGTACATGGTCGAAGCAAGCGCTTCCCTTGCCTGCTGTGCCTTCAACAGAAATGCCTTGATGGCGTTACAGTATTACTGGCTTGATAGTCTTACCCAGGACTGTCAAACAAAAGATCGACGTACTCGTTCAGCGTATTGGATCTGGTCGTCACACACGGGTAGGGTTCAAGGTTCGAAATTAGTGCTCGGATGGTTGCTAGACCACATGCCAGAAGGAGGTCACGCGCTCCATCTAGTTTGACGTGCAACACCACAAACAGGCAGACATGATTTCAAGCACCTGCTGAATGGTCCAGCACTCATGTCGTCTCCAATGACGGATCATATGCGACAAGGTCTTCATTCTTGGTCCTGTGTCATCAAGCCATCCAATATGCACAGACCCTGTATTTGACTGTAGGCATCACTTGGAGTACTAAATGTGGTTTCACTATCTTTTGTAGCGCCACCAAGCTCCCAACAACATCAGAAAAGTCTGTCATTCATGTGGCAAATGCTGAGGCAAAAGGAAAAAATAGTCGGTCTAACATGGGTGTCGTGGTGTGACGTGACGGCCTCAGGTGTCATCCGATGTCCGGGTGTTCACTTATACACACGTGATTCAGTCAGAATGTCTCATGTCCATTGGGTGATAAAACAGGGCTATTTCAACGCCAAGAACGCGAACACTAATCAACCAGCCATGGACACGGAGAACACGTAGACTTGTGGCTCACACTCGAAGTATACTGCAAAGCGTGGAATCAAGGTTTCTGACCCATCAGCTGGCTCAAAAACGAACGTCAATCCACAAAGACAAGCCTGGAACAGGATCAATCGTGTTTTGAATCCAACAATTTCAGCTCGCACCCGGCGTGTGCTATTTCAAGGTGGCAAGGCATCAAATCCTGCTAAGCCATCGCTTATGTCCACCAATGCCAAGACATTTGTTCGTTTTTAAGCCAACACCGGAAAATGTGGATGCCTGGAGCCGGGGTGACGTGGACTTATCATACCTAGCCTCAACCTTATTCCACCCAAAATCGTCCTCCCGTTCCGACCCAAAGCCGAAAGTCTTTGGAGTTGTAATCCAAGCTTCACCATAGTGCGTTTTCTCCTTAGCTGAGGTGCACGGGCCCTGATGGATAAGTAATCTTTCGGCTGCTGGCAAGCGGTTTGCACAAAGAAACAAGTTCAGGTTTCGGCTCCGCAAACTTGAAACTACGGGAGCGAGCAACGATGTGATGCCCTTTGCGACATCCAGCTCCACCGAGACATGTCTACGACAGCGTTCGTGTTGTAAAACGGAATGTACTCCTCCAGCTACAGTATGTCCACACGATCCGCCATCACCACACGAGTTTAAGAGTCCGTGGAGGCATTGTACCACAGCCAAAGTACGCTGCAAGAATATCTTGAAATGACACCTATCAAGTGAAAGTGATGACTTTACGAAGCGCCCTGCAATTCAGGTTTCAAACACCGCCTTGCAAAGCTGATATTGGCCCGTCGATTCCAGCACGGTAAGATCACAACAGGCATGGATTACTGACCTGGCATGTCCAATTGGACACTGTCTCACCAATGGGCATCACATGACCCAGTCAGTCAGCTGAGTGATTTCCAGATGCCCAGTTGTGCAAAATATCTCCAAGCTACTTTGAATACGAATTTTCCATGCCAAGCCAGGATCTTTGACGTGTATGTCAGCACACGCCAATATCTGACATGGCTTTTAAACCAGATCGGTGTCATCCCCTGGTGTGCTGTGGCGGGGGCAGAAGTAAGCCAGGCTAGCTAAACAAGAAACAAAAGTACTTCACAGATGTGCAAAGTCAACCGTCTTGCGCAGGACAACAGGCCAGCTGGCTGTGAAATCAGCTGTAACCTCCTTCCACCTTGATAACCAGCATCACGATATTGGAAGCGCCAACACGAGCTAACATGTCAACAACGGAAATACACATTCCCCCACGACTGTACCAAAACCAGAGCGACTGGCTATCCGGCGCAGAGTGTTCGCGAGTGTTCGCGTGTGACTAGATACTAGATACGTACATAATATATCAAAGTAACCCAAAATCGTACTTCTCATATATCCATCTTTACATACACAAACACCTGAACAAGCTATAAAGTACATGTACTGTACAAGTCCATGTCCATGGGTAATCCAGCCATACAACGTTCCACCTATTGAGCACTCATCCTTGGAATATTGTATCCATCTACCTGAGCACGATAGATATCTGATCTATCTTCGAGCAGGACAGTGTCAATGGCAATAACAATGAGAACAGGAGTAAGCTCCTTCTCGAGTGGCGTCCGATGAGAGTTCTACCTAAATCAAAGAAATGAAAGACTTGCATTGTATATATTGATTGATGTGGATGTGTGGAAGGTGTCTACTGGGCCTGGTTATTGTATACGCTTGTTAATGTGGGTGGTATTGTGACTACATGTATCTTATTATCATCCATTCCATCGTGTAAAACCTCTACAATACAGCAATAACATTACTAACAATCGTTTTCAAGTCGGGCCATGTCAAGCTTACAGTAATTCTTCTGAAACAATCTGAAACGTTTCAATGTGTTTTTTTTGTTAATTTTGATCTGATCCCACACCCTATCGCATGGACCTGGGGGTGACTGACCACAGCCTTGTGCTTACCGTACATCCACAGACGTACGCTTCTTTCTACAGTACAGTACAACCTTGTTTTCTAATCTCCATATTGCTTCGGCTCACGACCCATATCAAGTAAGAAGCGGAGATAACCTTGAGTGTATCAAAGGAGGCCCGTGTGTGATTGATTTTGCCTCCCTGTTTGCCTCCACCGCCACTCGACCAATAAGTGAGTAAATATCAGTAACACTTTAATCACAAGCACACGAGTAACGTAAGAATCGTCAGTGTGCTCCACATAGCTTCTTCCACGCTGTGTTGATGTGCGTAGCGCCTGTGCATCGTGAAACAATCATTGCATGAGGTGAATTTTCTGGGTCATTCCAGAGGCTTCAGCGTCTCAGAGTGGCGAAAAGCACGCGGTGCTAAAGTCGTATGAGCCACTCAATGGTTTTTGCTCTACCGTATCAACAGCCGTTCCGCTGGTGCATCGGAGTGACCGACAAAGTGAAATTGATGTTCGATGTTGCTGTCAGACACCTCCTTATCACCCTCGTCTGCCTGCGCTGCCTGCTAGGCGGCCTGGACGGCTAGTCTCTCAGAGACAAGATCTCTGCCGATTTCGATTCGCCGGGATGGCTCGTTACCGTTGCTTGTCGACTGAGCATCCTTGTCAGACTTTGGTTCGTGGTGATCGAGAATAGGCATTTCCTGTGGACTTTCAATGACATGTGCAACTCCATTGCTCTGTGGGTTCGGTGCAGTCGCATCAACACGATTTTGATCAGGCTGGTGCACAAGCGCAGGCAGAGCTGGATTGGAGCCTATTAGCGCAGTGAAGTTCCTTTCCGTAGGTCGAGTTGAGTAATCTGCGCCAGGTGCCAGGTTCTTCACAATCTCATCCATGCGACGCAACTCTTCGTCCTGTTGCCTAATCAAGTCCTGCTGATGCGCAATGTGTTGTCGTGCAAGTGCGAGCTGCCTGACAGCCTCATCTTTAGTAAGCTCGCTGTTGGTACCGTTTCCGTAAAATTGCTCGTCAATCACGGGCTGAAGTTCGCTTCTCACGGACTCTCTTCGAGAATCTGACAATGGAGGATACTGCGATCGTTGGTTGACTTGCTCATCATCTGGGGAGTCTGGGTCTACCGTCTTGCGCCGTTTTCGAGGCTGCTCAGGAGATTCATCGTTGTTCGAATGTTGCGATTCTGGAGGGGGCGAATAGTGACCCGTGTACGAATGCCTTCGGCGTAGATGTTCCTCTAGATTTTCGCGTCGAGTAAAGCCTTCGCCTGTACTTCTGATGCAATTTGCATGAGGACAATAAAGTGGTCTCCTCGCAGGTCCCACTCCCTTCTTATGAACCTCGCGCATATGTCTCAAGAGACCACCACTGTAGGTAAAACCAGGGTTCTGCTCACAAGTTGGTTCGTTGCACTTGTAAGGACGTTCATGCTTGTCCATGTGTTTGTTCCATTCGCAAGGTCGTCTGAAAATCTCGGTCTTGTCGGTGCAAGCAGGATGTTGACAAACGATCTCACCTTTGTCGTTCCGTGGTGGCTCTCGTTCAGGCCTCGCCGAGTATGTTTCGATGGTGTTTCGTGGTGCTGGGATATGAGTGTGCGGTGCCATCTTGAGTTGTCTTTTGGAATACAAAACCAACGTCGAGGTGTGGTATGAATAATATGTTGATGAAGCGGTGGCCTTAGGGTTGATGGAATGGGAAAGAGCCTAAGGCAAGAAGATATGTATATTCTGGCTGACGGTGAAACCCACCAGAATTGTGACCTGGCCTATTTGGGAATTGACAGCGACGGCGCCGAGACGCGTCCAGGTTATCTTATGGACGTGGCCAAATAGATGCGCCCAAGATACCTACGTGTCTTGGGTGGCTGTGAGATTAATAGCCAACAAAGTCAAGGTAACTTATTGATGCCTGAAGAAGGTAAAATGTTGGTAGCGGCAAAAGTGGACGGTGACATGTTCTTCAACAGCCAAGACTCGGAGGTCGCACTTAGATTGGAAATCAAGACGGACGTGGAGGAAGTGGCGAGGAAAATTATGAAGAGAATAACATGCAGGCAATAAGAATAGAGAGCGCGACGAGGAAGGGGCGGAACCAGCTGACGATGAACTTAAATTAGTGCCTCATTCAGGCTCCAACTCGGATGTGCTAGCCCACACCAGCCTGCCGCGTTCGTGTTTTAGGGTGACTAGTCAGGCCGAACTAGTGGACCACTGCGCACCAATAAAACTCGCAATCTACGTCTTTTCTCGACACTTCTACGCCCACAACCGTCTGCTGACTGAGTCAAGCGACCTCAGCGCTGAAATCAGTTCAGCAGACTTACGAAAAGCCATCGTCGACTCATGCTTAGTTTAAGTTGTCATCGGTGAAGCTGAACAACGTAGTAAGACTCACAGTCAGCATAGCACCGATGTGCTACTTAGTGTAGCCAATGGCGCCCGGCAGTGCAGAGCCAACTACTGTACGCCCGCAACGTCCTCATCAGTAAGAGTCGCTCTACTAGGTAGCTGAAATTCCTCTCGTTCTTAGCATTCATGACAGAGTAAGAGCTGTGCCTCCTCATACAATTCTGCGGGTGCCACCTCGTACGCGACATTGGCGGTTCGCGGCTGCCTTCTCCTACCTAGGAAATGCTGTCGAGTCACTTGTGAAGTCCTAATACAGGAATCGATCGTAAGTCTCGGGTACTTCATCCAAGTTTAAACCAGTAGTCATGTGCCACCGCTGCAAGGCGGATGCCATGTGTCAGCATCGGTTTGAACTAGTGACCATATCAGATATTAGCGGTGGCAGCCTTGTTCGGGGCCTTGATTCGCGAATCGACAAAAGCGATGGAGGTCTGTGCCCAAGCCATCAAGGCGTACGCACTCTGTGTTAGGCAGCAACGTCACAAAGTACACAATGCGAGGACTCTGTGACGGCTAATCGCTGATCGCCTTCCTCGGCACCGAGAGAGACTCATTCAATATATATGTATGAGTCTTGAATGGCGTCGGTCTAGATTATGACGCCACTGTCGCGCTTTTAGCTTGCAATCTGAAAGACTGGCTGATGTGTGTAATCCATGGAGACAATCAGATTCAGAAGTGCTACACTCTTCGCGAGTATCACAACGACCGCAGACCATCAGATGGTCTCCTCAACCTGCTCCACAAACCTTACCATCCAACCCAGCAGGCGTTATGGTAGTGCCTCTAATGTAGCCTAACTCGTCAGCAAACGAAGTTTCTGGGAAAGGCAGATCGCCTCTTGCTCTAGCCCTCCATGATAGGCAGCCGTCCACAAACAAATGACCACGACGAGGAAGGCCATAGTTCGATGTGCCTTCCATGTGCTTGAGCAACCAAACTGCTAGCGCGTTGCCGTGACTCGATTCATGAACTGCCCAAGCTGTGACTTTCTCATCGTCCCTAGGCAGCGAACCAATGTCGGCTCGCAGGAGTAACGAGAGCAATTCTGAGCTGCTACTGTCTTGTTGAAGCGCAAGATGGAACAGATCGACAGGCAGCGGATGGTGGGTAGGCGGAGTCAATTGTGGTCCGAGCATAGTTTGGAATGTCCATGCACCTGACTTGAATAGCGCATTATGTATCTCAAGTAGAGTTTTGAGTGCAACAATGTGGCTTTCTTGGATTGCGTTCTTCATGCCTTCGAAGACCGCATTTGCAGAGATAGCCATGATGAGATCATCCTGCACGAACGTGTATCCTTGTCGCAAGAGCTGCAGAAATTCGACTTGCTCATCAGTCCACGGCGTATTGCAGAGCAACCACTTGGGAATGTGGCGCACCGCCAATGTGCTCAACGAGCGATCAGTAGTTTTGTGCACCACTCCGTTGTCGTCCAAGCTCGAAGTCCACGTTACGATGCGCGGGAGGAGAGTTTCGAAGGGTTGACGCTGCATGTGACTCAGAGGTGTGTGGTTGCTGCCTAATTCTTCGATAGTGGTTCGAGCTAGAAAGTGCTGCTCCAACTCCAGTCCATTTGTTAACTTAGGTAACACGGCAAGGGCTCGAATCGTTTCATTGGCTACTTCAAGTGGTGGCTCTTGTGTCGCATCGATGCCCTGCTGGTGCGACTCGGCTGAGGCATACTCTTGGTGCCATGCTTGAACCACTACCAACCGGGTCAAGGTGGGTAAGCATGTTCTGATACGACGATAGGTGCACCATCGGCAAGACAAGATGCCCTTTTGCAACCACACTTTCTCAGTGCTATCCAATGTGCGATATGTCGCAGGCAAGAAGTGCTTCGCCTCGACAGGACTTACCCCGTCATCGTCAAAATACGCAAACGTAACCAGGGCATTAAAGATAGGCTCTGTGGATAGTGCCTGCTGCAGATGCTTTGAAGCACGTGGCATATTGATCTCCAGCGCATAGAAGAATATCTGCTGGATGAGTTCGAGCGGCAGTTTCTCCAGTGTGGATAGGTTGTCTGTCGTCGATTTCTCCATGTTGCCTGACGACTGCATGTGGTACCTTCGGATTTTGCTTAAAGCAGCAACCTTCCGCCTTGCTAACAGTTGTGATGGTGGTTTCAACGAACGCCCACTGGTATTGGTTGAGCTCTTTGGTCTTGTTCTCTCCTGACGTTTTCGCTTGCCATGGATTTGCATCATCTCGGCATCATGAACCCGGTGGTTTTATGTGAAAGGTCCCGCTATAAAACACACAAGGTAGTGGTTAGTAGATCAATCTCTAAGAGAGCACTGGCCATCACATTGCGAGCGTGCAGCTGTTAGAACAACGACATAACTCTCCTTCAAATTAGTGAGATGGAATCGATTGACGGAGTGGCGAGAGCACCAAGAATGAAGAACTTGAAGTCGTCAAGCAAACGAAGCGTGCTGCGCATTGGGATCTCGTAACCTACCGTATCCCACACGCCCACCTGTAGAGCCATTTTGCAGTACTTTAAGTTGTCACTAAACCCTTGTACCGACCCCTTCTTGTTATTTCAAACACAGACTTTCGCTCTGATTACCAATTGCCATTCTACATGTCCTCTTCACAATACTTATAACAATGAGCAGGATGTGACTATAATTACCACTGTTATTGCTAGACACCGTGTCGTCACGTCATAAATTGACCGTTAGTACGTATTGTCACGGAATTCGAAGAATTTATACCGATGTGGTAAAAGCCACGGACTAAGTTTTGTAAGGTGTAACAGCATCTAGCACAACAAGGAAAGGATCACAAGGAGAATGGTGATGGACGAATTTGAAACTGCTTGAGCAACGAGAACGCCAGTAAACCACCCGTGTACAGAAAGTAGATACTAAACATACAAGCCTCCAATCCATGTAAGAGCTTCACTCTCTTCCCTCCCTTCTCGCATCCCAACCTAATCGACCTCTTGAGCTCCGTAACTTCCCTCGACTGGCATCGACGATAGGACTGACCCATTCCTCCGCAACTGTCCCACCAACAAGCTCCTTCTCGCCGGCTTTTCTCACATAGCTCGTCGCTCCCAACATCGTTGGCTCAAAGTTTAAGTAAACGGACTCCCACATGCCGGCGGGTGCCTCAAAGATCTCATGCATTATTCCAATGTGGTCCAAACCTCCATTCTTGCTCTCCTTGTTCCACCAATTGACCGCATCCATGTGTGATGGACCAACGGCGAAGTTGTGGATTGATTCGATGCTGCGCCAGTAGCTGATCAGAAACGTGTCCACGGTCCCAGAGGGGTTAGGTTGCCACAATGTACTCTGGCCGAGGAAGCCACTTTCTTCCTGAGGTAGCTTGTCGAGTTCCTTGGCCATACAGTCAGCGAGGTCGGTAAATTTGGCAATGTGGGGTGATGCGAGCCAGCCACCAGGATGGTTCGCGGTGGCCCCCAGGAGAAGAATAGCGACTTTATTCTTGTTGGGAGATTCGTCGGTGGTGGGGAAGTTGCCGGCTTTATCTGGGACAAGGGCTGTGTATCGCCTGAGGAAATCCGGACGGGCAAGGTAAGGGTTTTTGATGACATTGTATGAAATCAGGACTGTGTTGACAACCTTGGCGAGGAGGAAGAGGACTGGCGGGAGAACGGCGTAGAATCGCCAGTACTTGATGACCGAGGACAGCGGTAGAAGGAGGAAGATGGATTGGAGGAGGGCACCGATGCATATCCAAACTGAGAGAGGGAAGCTGATTTTGAGAATCTAAGCACTGATTGTCAGTACTCGTCAGGTCGAGATTATTATTGAAGAAACTATACCACTGCAAGCGACTGCAACTCAGTCATCCATTGCGACTGAGGCCTTGGCCTCGTTGTCGTAGACGGAAACATGCTTGTATAACTGCCG
>Ga0181459_100034_pt1 | contig 19905 bp, 11 predicted proteins | sample InSIn2SAF170_FD_119060 | JGI IMG/M metagenome (GOLD analysis project Ga0181459, IMG submission 119060) | Clean room microbial communities from NASA Spacecraft Assembly Facility at Jet Propulsion Laboratory, Pasadena, California, USA -... ...
TGGCAAGAACCGATGTTCTCGGGAAATGCTCCACTCAATGTCCATGCAGATCAAGCTCTCTCCCAAGCAAGGTCTTCAGATTCCAGACCTAGCTTCGACCCCAGTAGACCAAGCCTAGACCGGGGACTAAATTTGGCTCGTCAAGGAACTCTCACCTTCAACTTCGAACTTGAATCCAGGCCAAGACCTAGCACGGAACAAGAACGGCCATCCTCTGCGAAGACATTGCCCGAACTTCCTCGACCTACGGAAACACTACTACAACGTCCTTCCACATCTCACACTAACTTGCAAAGCACCTCCTTCTTCGAGCATCCATACATGCCCGTTCTTTCTACCATCCTAGGCTCCACAACAGACGATATGTCAGTAAAGTCTTCTATCAAAACAGATCGATCAGAGAGCACCATCCGGCCCACTACTGTCCGCTCCCAAAGCGACTATCAAGCCCTTTCCGTTGATGAACACGTGGACAAAGCCATCGAACTTCACCAGAAAGGTGATCTCAAAGAATCGACATACCACCTGCGAATTGCAGCGAAGCAGAGCCATCCTACAGGCATGTTGCTTTATGCACTAGCATGCAGGCACGGTTGGGGTATGCGCGCTAATCCGGCAGAAGGCACAGCACTTCTTCGCAGAGCCGTTGACATCGCAATGCGGGAAGTTGCTGAAGACGAAAATGCGTTGAGTCCCAAATCAAAGACAGACGCAGTAGAGAAGAAGGCACATAAAGCGCAATTCGCCCTCGGTATCTACGAGCTAGGCATGTCCCATCTCAATGGCTGGGGCGTAGTACAGGACAAAGCCCCAGCACTACGATGTTTTGAAATCGCAGGAACCTGGGGCGACGCAGACGCCCTGACAGAAGCCGGATTCTGCTACGCTCAAGGCATCGGCTGCAAGAAAAACCTCAAGAAGGCAGCGCGATCCTATAGACTCGCGGCCGAGAAAGGCGTGAACATGGTCGGCAATAGCTGGATCTATAAGTCGAAATACGATGACTCCGCCAGCGCCGAGGACGAGAAACGCAAGTCGAGGAAGCAGCAGGCGGTGCCCACTGCAGAGGAGAAGGACTCCAGAAAGAGCAGTAAAAGCAAGACGAGGAGTATCTTCGGACGGATACGAGGCGCGACACTCACGAATGGTTCGGTGCAGGCCACTGAACCATGAGTTTGTCGTGCATGACACTGTGCGAAAAGTTTCTATTCAATTCATGTTGAATGTTTTTCTTCATGTTACCCTACTACCAAGCTATCTATATATATTAATCTTTAATCTTTCTTGATGAATGTGAGCTGAGAATCTCAGATGGGTTGGGCAGAGCAAGTTACAATGAGTACATAGTGATGATTGAAATGCTGAGATGGATACCTAGGCAGAGGAGGGTTTGGAGGATTGAGGTTTGATCAAGGACTTGATTAGGTAGGCATCTATCATGATCACAATGTGATTAATGAAGATATCTGTCTATTTACCTACCTTATATTATGTGTTTCGTATGTGTTGTGTATTGATTTTGATGTTGCCTGGAGAAGAACAGGAAATTTCGCATTCGTGTATAAAATACGTGTCCGTCCCGCTCTCAGTCCATAGGTAGGTGCCATAGCATGTCCCTACGTCCGTGGTCAACATGTTTATTTCACTATCGCAGCTGTTCAAGTGCACCCTTCGTAGAGACCGACTAGCCTCATAATCGCGCGGAGTAGCTCAATGCTCTTCTGCAGGAGCACATCAACAATCGTGTTTCGCTTTGCTAAGTGTTTACATGACCTGCCACGGAAACTAAGTTAGCTACGGGAGGTCCACACAGATCCATCTGGAGATGATATTTGCAGGAAAGAAATAGTCTCGAATACAGTACATACCGAGCAGTTGTCGTCGATAACAATCGTGCCTCCAGTCCCTCCAAATCCTTGTCCAGCAACGCCTTCGATTCCTTGGATGTCGCCGTTCTGGATGGCTGCCGCGATTCGCGCGAGCATACCTTGCTATACCCAGACGTGTTAGCCGGATTTCACTCGCGAATTTGTGTGGTAAACGTGCACTCACTCATGAGGTGTGAGATTGTGGAGCAAGGGAATGGTATTGAGGAAATATGGTAGAGGTCTAGGTGACCATAGCATTCGACATGATCCATGCTCGAAGCATGATCTCATCTAGATGCGCATTACTCACCGTCATGAAAGCGTCTCCAATACCCCGTTGTCTCTCAGCGTTGTTCTGCGATCTGATTTGGTGTATTTGATCAAGTGGCACGTGTCGCGATCGCAAGCCGCCCTTAGCGACAGTGTCAGGATTGTCTTCAAGGTCTTTTTCTTCGGCTGCCTCTTCATTTGCAGATTTCTTAGCTGCGGCGTTGGCCTCGTGTTGAGTATCTTCGTTGTCATCATCATCGTCAGTCGGCACACGCATGCGACGCCGACGGGCAGGACCCAAGCCAAGCGAACTGTGTCGACCACCTCCTGGATTCGCGATGTCAAGACCTTGTCTAGCACAGAAACGTTCACGGCTGTCGCCAGCCGGGCCAAAGATCTTGATGGTGCTATCGATGCCGCTGCACGCAATCATAGGCTCGTACGGGTGGCCTTGAACGACATTAACGACCTCTCCATCGCCTTCGAGAACACTGACGATGTTGCATGTCTTCCGATCCCAGATGAAGAAGTGGCCGTCATCCGAACCAGAGACTACGTATTCATCGTCGAGACCGTAATAGTTGACGTCCTTGACAGTACGAGTGTTGCAGTGGCCAGAGTAAACCTTCGTGTGAGACGTATAGGGAACATCGTTGTTGACTAGTGCTCGTTGCGTTGAGAGGCTGCCACCGCCAAACATACGTCTGCGTGGTCTGTAGAGATTGTGAAGAGGACTAGCTTCATCGTCGTCATCATCCTCTGAGCCAGAATTCTCATCGCCGGATTGATCAGGAACATTCTCATCGTCCTCATCCTCATCTTCACCTTCTTCAACATCTTCAATAAACACGCGAGGAGGTCTACTCGACGCTGTGGTAGTCGTATCAGACTCTTGCGTCCCTAGTGTCGTCTCGGTCACAGTGTGGATTGTGGAGGCGTCTCCCTCCATAATATCATAAAATTCATCCTCATCGTCAGACGTTACTTCGTTAAGTAGACGATCGATTGCTTCGTCGTCAGGAGTAACATGGACCTTCAGGCCACCAAAGGCACGATTGACGAAATTGAACGTCACGCCGTCTGCTGCATCCATAAGGAGAGCTCGACCGACTTTCTCACCCCAATATCTGGCAGCTGCCCCTGTATCCATGATTCTCCTCTTGATTCCACCGCTTGTTTCCTGAATGATATCGGATGTACCTTGATGCATACGGAGTTCTTCGATTTGATCGAGTGCTCTGGTGAAACCCTGTACAGCAACCTTTTGGCTTTCGAAGAGCTGACGAAGCTCATCTCTTTCGAACCGGTTCTTCCCAAGGTCAATGATAGGTTTATCTTCGCGAGCTAAGGGCAAGAGATAAGCACGCAAGTTCTCCGGCAAATTCGCGACATTAACTGAATCGTCGAAAGGGAAGCGTTCAGTGTCGCCCAACATCGACGGAGGTCGTTTGAAGCCAGCAACAACTGCTTCCTTGCCGCCACTAAGCCACAAGGCAATCGCCTTGATGAAGTCGTAGCAGAATCTTGACCCATCATCTATCCTTTGACCTTCGGTTGAGGCAGGTCGGATTGTCTTGAACTCTTGTATCCATGGATCTACCGCCCTACTTGGAATTGGCATTTTGCCACCCAGTGTCTGTGACAAGCATCCTGCAGCTTGTACAAAACGCCAGCTTGCTTGACGATTTCGTCGTAGTGTGTTTTGAAGCAGTATCTCATGTTGGTCAGTTGTGTTCGGGTATTTCCAGCCTTTCATAACTTCATCCATCGATGAAAGCAGTAAGCTGGCATCACCAAGCACGTTTGTGTACTGCATAGTATGTTGAGTCAATGAGGAAGCTGACGTTCCTACTTCTGTATTGGTTGCGAGCATGGATGAAAAATCGAAGAGTGTCCTTCGCAAACGGACAAGAGCCCTCGCAATGCTTTCGCTCTGCTTCTGTGCTTCGGATAGTAGACTTGCATGTGCGCTCGCGAGTTCGCTTTCGCCTTCTTCAGGATTTGTAGAGATGTCGATCTGTTCTGTGTCTCCGTTGTCATGTCGAACTCGAAGTGCTGTCTGGCCGTTTTCAGCATGCGAATCCGACACTCTGCGCAGCCTTCGATTGTCCTGTGCCGCGCCATCCATTCCACTGACTGTGGAAGCTGTGCCTTTGGTTCTCTTTCTCTTGCGTTCGGCTTTGTTAGTCATCCTTGCTGTGCGGTACAGCGTATCTTGCCTAGTCTCTTCGTCTCGCGCGTCAGGACTCTTGACGACATCAAAGCTGTAGATATGGTCGCCAGACCAAGAAGAGATGAGTTCGTTAGGTCTCGCATCACTGATCTTGCATGCCGTGATGTGGCCATAATCTGTTGGTCTCATCTTCCTCTTATTGTTTGGTGCGAAGCGTCGAACACATTTGGTGGCCTCCCGCATAGACTCATCTGCAGCAGTACCTGGCATCGGCGCAGTGGTGGCTGGTCGTCCTTGCTCAGCATCCAAGTTTCTTCCAAGCATTCTCCGATCATGCAGAAAACAGTGTAGATGGGCACCACCGAGTGCGATGTAATGCGGCTGACTTCCCGTACAAGAGATGCTATTCAAATCCAGTCCATAGCTCTTGTAAGATATGAGCGGTGGTGGGACATGGTCACCAGCCTCAGTGTTTGTCGGTCTGCGGAAGACATATGATCGACCATCTCTCGGAGGAGGGTAGAAGGACGATGGCTGTCTGAGGTCCCATTGTCTGACCTCGCCATCCTCAGAGCAGCTAAGGAATAGGTAAGGGCTCGATTCGGTCACGATTCGCTTGGCTCGATCTGCATGACTGCGGTACACCCTTGCGTTTGTATTCGCTTCAGTAAGCCACTTGGCATTTGGGAAGAAATTATTGAACCTTCTGCTCCTTGAGCTTGCAGACGAGTCAGTAGCAGTTTGTGCAGCCCCAGAGTATTCCAGGTCGAAGATCCGTACTTCGGAGTCACCTGCACAGGTCACAACAGTCCGATCATTCGAGTGAGGCATGAACTTGACAGAGAATATGTTTGCATGGTGGCCAGTACTGACGCTTGTGCTGAGGGTGAAAGGTTTTGCTTGGTCGTCTGGGTTGTAGCCCCAGATGTTTAGGTAGGTATCATCAGAGCCCGATGCCAAAAGTCTCCCGCTCTTTGACCAACTTTAGTTAGCAACGTTAGCTGTGAGTCGTTCCTAGACACGCAACGGCTTACCTCAATGCATTAACACAACCAGTATGACCACCAAGCTCGTTAACAATGTCCAGATCTTTTGCCCATGTGTGATCTCCATACAAAGGTCGAACTGAGGAGTGAGTCCGCTTACGACCGAGAGCTCTTTTCAACAGCCTCACATCAAAAGATTCCATAGTGTATGTTGCCGAGAGTTTGGTAACAAGGGTAGTGTCTTGTCAGCAGCAGACATAGAAAGGTGCGGTGGACAGTGTAGTATATCGTCGACGATGGTTGGCCCGCGCTGGATGAGACTCGTGGAGTTTTGCCTAATCGTTCTCCATCTTATGTAAAGACAGTGCTATCAAACGCAATTCTGCCTCTTTTGAGATCCTAGAAGACTGTTGTATCCGTTGACGTTCCGCTTTCAGTGTAAGTATCATTCACTTGCCTGCGGTGCAGAGAAGGCTTGTATTTGGATTCCAACGTATCCCAATGACGCTAACGACTTCCCTTATCGATTACGGATATCGCTGCCGCAGGCATGGCGGCGATGATCATGTCACATGTGTGAGAACCTCCACGAACAATCCTAGGTACGCTTACATCCTTGAATTGGTACAAGGTATTGTATACAAACGACTGATAGTGACAGTAGCCGGGTATCTTAGAATTGTAGGATCCTAAGATTTTAGAGCCATGAACCAACAGAAAGGAAACATTTCTCGGTTGTGTAAACAAGTGCCAACCATTATGTCGATGTGCCTTGAACCACAAAGTGGTCATCGTGTCCATTAATCAACTACGGTGTCTGATCCAGGATTGTTACATACACACCGTTCCTTCCCCTTCGACTCGGACCCAGCCTCCTCTGCGTCGATCGTGGCACCTCTTGCGCGGTTGCCAGAGGAAAACTTACCATATCTCTGACAGTCCACGTTAGCGGAGCACTGGAAAGGTTCTTCGTACCTTCAGAGACGGTCGAGTGGGTAAGATTGGATGAACGCTGAATCTGTTCCTATGTCCTATCCCTCAGCGACTTTTGGAAGATAACCCAAATCCCGAAGATCGGGCTGGTCTGATTCAGGGTGTGGACAGCGACTTAGACAAAAGCCGCAAGCCCGTCCATTTGTCTCGCGACTACTCGTATCGGTAAGACTTCGCACCTGTAAACCTAAGGTAGCTAGGTATGACTGCCTAGGTACACAGGTAAATCAATCCAAACAGTTCGAATCTTTCAACACCCTTGTCTTTCTCGTTCATCTTGAGATTAACTACTGTATGAGTTCACCACGTACGAACAGCGGCAAAGCACTGCCTGTTGAGATCAGGAATATCTGTTATCTGCACAACGGCTTTATCTAGGAACAAAGCCACGGTTTTAACATCTCCAGCACGACTAACACTCAAGCTAACTGCACAGGATTCTTCTCCAAAAACTCTTCGAAAGTAATCAGCTTTCCTCTCGCGTGTTCCGCCGCCCACGCGATCTTCTCTGCCTGATCCACACCATAGTATCCAAAATCCTGCTGATACGACATCATTTCCATCAACATATCACCATACACAGGCGGCAACATGGACCTATACACATCTTCCGGCAACTGCTTGTACACCACCTTCTTTCCAGTAGCTCGGCTCAAGATTTCAGCCTGTTCATCCAAGGTATAGAGTTTTGTCGCAGCACAGAAAGTCTTGCCCTCATATTTCGCAGGATCAGCAAGGATGGCACCAACCCACTTCCCACTATCACCTGCTGCATCGATAAGAGGAAGTTGGGTGTCAGCTCGACAATGTCGCGATATCGAGTATGTGCCGTCGCCGACGGCGCGCGGTTTCATCATGGAGTTGTAGTTCTGCATGAAGGAGCCTGGAGCGAAGAACGCACTCTTGATAGGCTGTTGACGAATGTACTCCTCCACAATGGCCTTGCCATCGAAGCCCTGAACCTTGGTGTACTTGCCTCCCGATAATTTACTGACGTATGGCAAGGTGCTGTAGACGAGGTATTCTACCTTCTCTGCAACAGCCGCATCAGTGATCGCTTTGCCCTGACGGACCTCGATACTCTCGGTGTTGCTAACATCAGCAAAGGAAGGGAAGGTCATGGCGAACACTATGGACGCTCCCTTGAGTGCTGGTCGAAGTGTTGATTCATTATTTGGATCAGCCGAAACAACCTCCACACCCTTCGACGAGATTTGCTTGGCCGTGTCAGAATTGGCGTCCCGAGCGATAGCTCGAATGGTGTATTTCGAGGAGAGCTCGATGTCGTTGAGAACGAAATCGAGGACCGAACCTCCTTGTTGGCCGGTAGCGCCGAAGATAACGAGAAGTTTAGACATAGTGTGTTGTTTGTGCAATGGTGCAAGGTAAGGTATGGTATAGATTACCAAGATCCCGACAGGCCAAAATCTTTATCGCCGAACGAGAACTAGACAACCAAATACAAATGGCTTTCGATGCTTCTCGCAAATCTTCCTTGCTCCTAGGAAGAAGACATGTTCTTATACCCTAACATCAGAACACACACCCTGCTCATCTACTCTACATATCATATCCACGCGCCACAAACCCACCCAAATACGAGCAGAGGTTAGCTTCACTTCCAAATCTAACTTAGCGCATTCCATCCACCAATCCAAAGTCACCAAACCCACCCAGACTAACCCTCTCTCGTTCCCTGAACTTTATTCGCAATCCACATGCAACCAAAAGCTCCGAGAAGCACAAACGGGATTCAAGAAAACCGTCACTTTAGTTATTGTCATCACTACGCAGGTCATCGAGTTCACACATACGTATATGCGTGGTAGACTTCGGAGATAGTGGCTACAGTACACTTTCTGCGAAGATGTGGAAGTGTACCATCCTGATATTTATGGTGTGTTGCGGAAGTACAGTACATGTAGTTCATTTGCGATGGCTGAGTGCCAAGGGTCCTTGACGAAGATGACGCTCGAGCCTTAACATTTCTTATGTGCACCAGTTGAAGGATAAAGAGAAGGGGAATTGACGTGATTTAACGTAGTCCAATATCATACTTGGTATGCCATAACGTGTCCTAAAGGCTTCCCTGCGAAGTCATGCCAAAACCATGAATGCCTACCGAGCTTTGAGTCTCGGAAAAAAAATCTATCCCATCGATCCTTACTCTCCACGCGAGAATTCCAGACACCTGCCTAACGGGCATCGCCATTCTGCAGAACAGCACAAGTAGCGCACCATTGTTCCAAAGGACGCCAAAAACAAACCACATGCTAACCCATGCTCTTACAACCTCGCAATCTCCGGCAAATCCGGCCTTCTCCACCCCGCCTCCTCAGCAATCATCTCAGCCGCGCGCTCTCCAATCCCCAGCACCGTAAGCATAGGATTAATAGTCGTCATAGCCGGGAACACACCCGCATCCGCGATCCTCAAACCCCTGATACCCTTAACCTTCAAACAACTATCCACAACCGCGAACTCATCATTCTTGACATCGCCCATCTTCGTCGTACCGGCAGGATGATACACCGTATGCGCCACCTTGCGTGCATATTCTGATAATTCCTCATCGGTTTGGACGTCTGGACCGGGTGCGATCTCCCGTTTGAGCCAGGATTTGAAGGGTTCTTCCTGGGCGATGCGGCGGGCGGCGCGGAGGCCGAAGACGAATGTTGCGGCGTCGTAGCCGGTTGGGTCGGTGAAGTAGCGGAAGTCGAGGGCTGGCTTGACGGTTGGGTCGGCCGATGTGAGGTAGAGACGTCCTTGGGAGCGGGGGCGCGGGATGTTGGGTGTCATGCAGAATGCGTCTACTGGTTTTGGGTAGCCGAGACGGTCAGTGTTGAGGGTGAAGGGGATTTGGTAGCAGTGCATCATTACGTCTGCTATTTGGCCGTCGGGGAGTGAGTTGGGGTTGTAAGGGTTGTGTGTGGCTGGAGTTGGGTCTGCGGTGGCGTTTGGTGGTTGACGGCGGAGGAAGATGCCTGCGTCGCTGTCCATTGTGGTTTGGTTTGGTGGGACTGGGCGGTTGAGTTCCCAGATTATGATCGTTTCTGGATGGTCGAGCAGGTTCTCGCCTACGCCGGGCAGGTTGTGATGGCAGGGGAGGTTAAGAGAGGTGAGTTGTCGGTGGGGTCCGAGGCCGGAAAGGAGCATGAGACGGGGAGTGTCGACTGCACCGGCGCAAAGGATGGTTTCTGTTCTGGCAGTGATATTGCGCGTAGCACCATCTTTGAGAGTGAGCGTAACACCTGTGGCTGTCTTCTTGTCCGCTGAGAGGTTGATTTTGGAAACCCAGGTATGGGTGAGAATGGTGAGATTTGGGCGCTGCTCATCACCACGAAGGATAGGGTGGATATAGGCCACTGATGCACTAGATCGGTGGCCATTATCTGGGTTATAGCTTACTGAGAAGAAGCCAACACCTTGCTCTAACGAGCCAGTACTAGTGATGTGCTTGTTGAAGTCGTGTATGACGGGAATGTCCATCGCTGTGCTGCACGACTGAACCCAGTCTTTGCAGAGTTGATTTCGATGGCGGCTGTGTACTGGTTGTACTGTATTGCGGAGGTTGTTGAGCACTCGTGTCATGGTTTCGAAGGTCCAGCCTTTGGCGCCCATTGACTGCCAGATATCCATGTCGAACTTGAAAGGGCGAAACGAGATGAGAGTATTGTGTGATGAACAACCCCCCAGAACCTTGGCTCGGGAGTGTCTGATATGGGAATTGCCCATTGGTTGCTCAGTAGTGCCATAATCGTAGTCAAGCTCGCCTCCGAGCAAGTTGAGCCATTGCTTGAGATCGAGCACTCTGTCATCCATGAAGTCGCTCGGGCCAGCCTCGATGAGTAAAGTTCTCTTGTGTGGCAGATACTCGGCGAGTCGTGATGCGATCACACAACCTACGCCTTGTCAGCATGCATCTTGTTGTTGTAGACCTTCCATGAATGTACCGGCTGTGCCACCACCAACGATGATATAGTCATAACTGCCACAATCCGACGCTGGGAATTCTGTTGTTGTCGCCATTCTGATATCTATGTGACCACTTTGGGATGATGCTGAGGTGCTCGAACAATCAGGGCAACAACAAGCAGTTTCTACAATGAAAGTGACTCGCTTGAATCAATAGAACAAGTCCGGACCTCGAAGTGAGTGTATGATAGAGAGAGATTCGCCTGGTCTGGAGCTATAACACGCGTACCCAAATACTTAGTGCACAAGTAACGCGAATTCTTCGCAGCTACGCTGGGTATGGGAAAGTCGTTAGGATTTTGACTTCCTTGTCAGGCATAGCGTATGAAAAGTTGAGCCTGTGCACGGGCATCGAGTCCCAAGCTGGGTCCTGATACCGTTGGTGTTGGTAATTGGTCAGGCATTGGTGCGATCTATCCATACAAGGATTAGTAAGATGAAAAAGTCAAGTCAGAAGACGATGGCGGAATCAGGCATCGGATGGTCGGCTTGAGACTTGAGCGGACTCCGTGGCGTGCGAAGAAAAGCAACGCTTACGCACCCAACGGTCCCTGCAGTCAACAGCAGCCACATCAGCAGATTCAAACAAAGGAAAGAAACAGTGGAGAGAAGCAAGAAATATTTTGTTAGTAAAAGAAAAACGTGGTTAGCTACGCGTAAGTCTGCTAGATTCAGGCAACAAAACCAGCACGCCAGAGCTCGAATCTGCATCATGCTAAGATTAATACAGTCAAGTGTTCGTGCTTGATCAGCATTTAGTGCCAACCGTCAAAGTGGAGTAGTAACGGCACTAGCACAGCACTCTCTAAAATACTCGCGTTCGGGGAGGGTGTAACAGAATCACGAGTAAAAACCACGAATGCCCATCGCGACGTGCCGCCAGAACACTCCTCTTTCCCCTTCGTTGTAAAGTTCAGACTCAACTGAGTAGCCAATCGAGCTCAACCTAGCGGCACCAAAATGGTTACTAAAATACATCCTGACCGGCACGCTTTTATCGATGGTGCGCCCCAACACACTTTGTCCACTGGCAGCACGACAAGTCAAGCAATCGATCCTTCGACACTGGAACCTATAGCCACAATCCACGTCTCCTCGTCTTCCACAGTTGATAGAGCAATCTCTTCTGCCTCGAAGGCTTTCTCAGGCTGGTCATCAACACCGGCAATCGAGCGATCTCGTATTCTACTACGAGCAGCCGCACTCCTCCGATCACAAACTCATGACCTCGCTGTCCTCGAAACCCAATCCACTGGGAAGCCATACTCCGAAACTTCCGCTGTCGATATCCCAACCGGAGCTGATGTTCTGGAGTACTACGCAAATCTCGTGGGCTCTGGAGGGCTGAATGGCGAATCCTTCCCACTCCGTACCTCTGCTTGGGTGTACACAACGAAGGCTCCACTCGGGGTTTGCGCGGGTATTGGAGCCTGGAACTACCCCATCCAAATTGCCTTGTGGAAGTCGGCACCCTGCCTGGCAGCAGGTAATTGTATGGTATACAAGCCGAGTGAATTCACCAGTCTGCACGCAGAGGAACTAGCGAAGATATATAAAAAGGCCGGCTTGCCGGATGGCGTCTTCAACGTCGTCTATGGTGGTGGTGAGGTTGGTGCGTATCTAACGAAGCATCCTGAGATTGCGAAAGTGAGCTTTACCGGTCAAGTCAGCACGGGTCGCAAAGTGGCTGGCAGTGCAGCTGGTGAGATGAAATACGTGACTATGGAGCTCGGCGGGAAGAGCCCCTTGATTGTACTACCAGATGCGGACGTTGACAATGCGGTTGACGGTGCCATGATGGCAAATTTCTTCAGCACGGGTCAAGTATGTACTAACGGGACGCGCGTATTTGTACCAAGAGCGATGAAGGCAGACTTTGAGAAGCGACTACTTGAGAAGATGCCATATGTGAGGTCTGGAGATCTATTCGACGAGAGTACTAATTTCGGACCCTTGGTTAGTAAGGTACATTGGGAGAAGGTCGTTGGGTATATCAAGCACGGAGTGGAAATCGATCGAGCAAGGCTGCTGTATGGTGGTCTCGGCGGGATCGAGAGTTTGCCCGCCAAGGTGAAAAATGGCCTGTGGGTGAGGCCAACTGTTTTCACAGATTGTACAGACGAGATGAGGATTGTTCGAGAAGAGATTTTTGGACCCGTGATGGCGATCTTGTCGTATGATACAGTGGAGGAAGTTGTCAAGAGAGCGAATGATACGCCCATGGGTCTTGCCGCTGGCGTATTTGGCAAGAACGTTAATCAGTGTCACGATGTTATTCGACAGCTCGAAGCCGGCATAACATGGGTGAACACGTGGGGTGAAAGTCCGGCTGAGATGGCTGTTGGCGGGTGGAAGCAAAGTGGTGTTGGGGTTGAAAACGGCCGGAAAGGTCTCGAGTCATGGGTCAAGAACAAGAGCACACTGGTGGAAATGGGAAACACCGTACCGACAGTTTTTGCGAAGCTATAAGGGTTTGGCTATGCTTGAGTAATATGAGGGGCAATATCGCTGCAAGTTCACTCGTTTGCTGTGGAAACAAGATATAGTAGTGGCTTGCCCAAACTTACCATATCCTCTCACACTTCGTAACACCTCGCTCACACTGTGGTATTGTGACGGCGAATCAAGAGGAGAACAATCCAAGCTATATTTTAGCTTTCCCATACTGTCAAGGTCGACAAGTTAATATTCACTGGTGTCCGAGCCAGGAACTCTGTAACTACGTGGGAACAATTATCCATTGGTCAAATAACACACGAGACAGTTCAGCGCGTGGTTGTCCAAAGATTGCCGAAACTTCAAGGGAATGATTAGTTATTAAAAGCAGCTCTAGCGTGTTCATAGCAGCATTAGACTCGGTGGATCTGAGAGTCCGTGTGCTCAATCCACTCCGCTACCGGCCAATTTGAGTTACAATCTTGCCACTGCAAACTCGTCTGGACATACTTTAATCAATGGGTATTCAATATCGTCCCACCGGATCGGGAGCTAAATGCGCGGACCTGTCGGACCCGCTATTTCAGCGTTGATTTACCTACCAAAGATCAAGCTGCTTCTCATGCCTACCTTACCTATAAGCATGTCATATCAACACGAGAATGACAAGTCGTACCTTCTTCGTTCGCGTTTGAGCTGTAGTTCTCCTTCTTGGTAGGTTACCCGACCGTAACTTCAATCCCCGGTTTCATCCTCTCTACGAGCACCTGTACTTCTACAACCTCTCTACACATCTTGTCATACGCGTATTTCGCGTCGATGTTACCTTGACGCTTGTGCTAGCGTAGCTTCATGCAATCTGATATCAGGCCAGGCTAGTACAGCCCGCATCGCCGTCCACTCACCTCTGGCTTTGATCGGCATTTCCCCAGTATTGTTAGAGTCCACCAATCAACAATAGCTGGTCATAGCGCTGGTTTGCCGAATGACCACCAATGGCGATGTCCCAGCAGTATGGGACGAGGCTAGGTAGGACCTGCGATTAGCCATAAGGAATCTTGCTGACGACGGCAATGTAGACAGTTGGGCCAGCTGTTTATGATGGGCTTTGATGGCACCGTTGTAAACGATCAAGCCAGAGCCCTAATCACTACTCACCACGTTGGAACAATTCTACTCACTGCGAAGAATTTCGAATGTACTAAGCTCTTCCTCCCAACCACACCTTGTTCATACCATTCTGACTTCTGTACAGCTGTACCGCAAGCGACCCAGCTCATCCTAGACCTACAAACCCTCGCGCACAATTCTGGACATCCGGTACCTTTACTAATTGCTATCGACCAAGAAAATGGAGCAGTTAACAGCCTCTATGATGAGGCTCACCTGCGGCAGTTCCCAAGTGCTATGGCTGTTGCCGCAACCGGAGACAGGCAACTAGCGAGACGACTTGCAAAAGCCACTGCTGAAGAGCTAAGTTCGTGTGGCATCAACTGGATTCTTGGACCCGTTTTAGACGTGCTGACGAATGCGCATGTCCAGCCGTTGGGCGTACGATCATTTGGTGAGAATCCTGCTGTGGTCTCTGAGTTTGGCTTCGAGCATATCATGGGCTTTCATGAAGGCGGTGTTGCTGCGTGCGGAAAACACTTTCCATCTTACGGCAATCTCGAGTTCTTTGGCGTTCCTACCGATGTGCCGACGATCACAGACTCGCTTGAAACTCTCTCACAAAATGCTTTGGTGCCGTTCAAGAGAGCCATAAATGCCGGAGTCGATGCAATGATGGTTGGTGGCGTGGCCATGTCATCAAATCAGATCAACGTGATGCATGCGTGTCTCTCGGAACAAATATGTCGAGATCTCCTGCGGACCGAGCTAAAATTCCAGGGTGTGGTAGTTTCCGAGTGCCTCGATATGGAAGCGCTTAGTCGCAATATCGGAATCAGTGGTGGCACCGTGATGGCATTCAAGGCAGGATGTGACCTTCTACTCACATGTCGTTCTTTGTCCGTACAAGAAGAAGCCATCAATGGACTGACCGCGGGCCTCGAAAATGGCATAATTGAAAGAAATCGGGTTCACGAGTCTTGTGCTCGCATCCTGGCTATGAAGAGCAAATACACCAATTGGGAGAAAGCGTTCTCACCCCCTGGCCCCGAGTACCTCAATCATCTAAGGCCTTCTCACACGGCCCTGTCCATGTCTGCGTACGACAACACTGTGAGGGTGGTGCATGATAACAAAAGTTACCTTCCTCTTTCGAGAGTCGTTATGCCTCAAGATGAGATTCTGCTTCTAACCCCTTTAGTGAAACCACTACCATTTTTGACCACATTTCAGGAGTTTCTGGAAGAAAAACAAGTACAATCTTCATCACCAAAACCCAACAACACTGCGCATCCCCAGACTATGACAGGAGAGCTGGTCTTTCGTAACTTTGGTCGTATGCTCGCACGACGGCACAACGGCAAGGTGTTGCATGCTTCCTACACCGCCAATGGCGTTCGACCTCAACACGAGACACTCCTGGAACGTGCGAAGGCCGTTATTGTTATCACTGCTGATGCAGGGAGGAACAAATACCAGGCCGCCTTTGCAAAGCACATTTCTATGCTATGCCGACTTTCAGAAGATCCTGAAGGCAGGTCTCTGGAGAAGCCTTGTGTTGTTACTGCTGTCAGCTCGCCCTTTGATTTCGCTACTGATAAGTCAATTCAATCGTACATCTGCACCTACGATTTCACAGACGCCGCGTTGCGGACACTTGTCAAAGTACTATGTGAGGATCAGAAACAAGTGAGTGCCGTTTTCGAAGCACAACAACCGGTCCGTACACCAAACCAAGCACGTCAGCAGTGGCTTGTGGAGAATTACCGAGACGATCGAGACCGAATTGCGCTTGACCACCTGCTGTTAGTCGCTCAAACATCCTCAAACACATCTGCAGCTTTGCTCAAATCAGCCACAGCAGAGACTTTTCTGTTACAGAGTGACCTGGTCGAAGAGGCGCATTTTGTTGTACGAAACAGCTCCACCAAAGAATTGATAGGATTTTGTGCGACCTATTACCAGAGATCAGATAACACAGGATTCATTGGTGTCATTGTGGTCAACCCCAATAGACAGTTTCAGTCCGTTGGACATTCTCTTCATGACCGAGCCATCAAAGCCCTGCTACTGAAGGACCAATACATACAAATCAAGCTGGGCACACGATTCCCCAATGCGTTCCCTGGTGTGCCACTCACGGATGCGGCGGAATATAGGAAACTCGCCCAATGGTTTTCGAAGCTAGGGTGGAGGTTCACATCGGTCAAAAGATTGTTCAGGATGGCGATTTTCGATTTGCCTCAGTGGGAGGCTCCTGATGGTCTAGGACAGAGCCTTGCTGTCCCCAACATCAAGTATGATCTGGTCCATGGAGAAGAGTACACTGACAGCGTGATGCAGCACGTTTGCCCGAATTCGTCGTCAGACGTGCAGGCAATGTACAGAATTGCGCTAGGTAACAAAGATGGCTGTGCTATCATTCGGGGTAAACGTATAACTGACGGCAATATTGTGGCAAGCGTGCTGTTGTATCGGAGTCAATCCAAGCTTGCACGTTTCGTGCCTCGAGTACAGCAACAAGCTGTATTAGCCGGAGGTATTGGTTCCGCTGTCATGTGCGCTGACCTGCAGAATAAAGCATCATTATTGCAAGGCTTGATTTTACTGGGAGTACGCCAGCTGAAGAAGCAAGGCATCAAGGCACTGGTCCTTGACTGTGTAAGCGAATCGAAATCCGAAGCTGAGATAGAGCTAACACTGATAGGTGGATGACATTCAAGCCCTGGCCGGTCTTCAAACCATGGGTTTCGTTGTCACCGATTCCTTTGATCAGCTCGACAGCTCTGCACAAGAATGGATTGTGTCGTGAGCGAGCATGCAATACACAATACACGTTGCTTGAACATTTCAAGCGACGGATTGAATTTCAAACGACCTGGCGACCTAGAGGAGACCAGAGTTTCAAGTTATCAAGGCTCACTTGAGGCGCTGATATAAATGTCGTAGTCGAGGCTCGGCAGCAAGCAGGCCCGTACACCGGGATGTTCCATATTGGCCTCGAATTGAGGGGTGTACTGACTCCTGCCCCAGTTTCGCCTGGCCACAGAAGAAAAGTCGGTCCAGGAGTGCATGCAGCAGGAACATACACGGACAGCACGAGAAAGGTTATTCACGACGACTCGTGTCAGCAATGCCTCGTGAACACATTTGCAGGCTAATTCACCGGCGTCTAAACACTTGGCGAGTGGAAGAAGTAATGCAAGATAATTTGCTCACATCAACAGCCCCATTGCAGAAGCGTCGGATTCACAGCAATCTCGTTGCTGTATTGTGAAAGCCACAGCCGAGAAGCTGGCGTGCTACATGACAACTTGTTGGTCAAGGGGGTTCGATCGCGCGCGGACAGCTTGGATGTCAGTGCATCAAAACGCTGCAGGTGAGCGTCAATGCACATGGGCGACGGTCATAGAACTGAAAGCAGCCAAGCATGGTGGTTACGCAAAGCTGCATGATTATCGGGGTTCCCTCTCGGTAGTGCCGTATTAGTGACGCATGGAAGACGTCGAGAAGATGCCACAAAGCAACTAAAAGTGGCGTCTACACGATGGGAGGAACAAAAACCATTGGTGGCAGGTTTTTCGGAATCAGCACCACTGTTGGAACAGTATGAGGTCGACAAATATGATTGGCCATTCTTTTAAAAAACGCGGAGGTTCGGTGCATGTCCAAGCAGTGCAGAAACCCACCAGCATTAAACCACAAGAGTCCCACATAGCAGTCAGCATGGCCTCTTCTCAAGCTCTACCACAATAGCAGTGAGGCCAGCAGCAAGAAGGACTGCTGAGATGTGAGAAAGCAGTAACGAATGGAGGTAGCAGTCCTGAGACCTGTGATTGAATTGTTTCCATTTTGACATCTACTTACAGTATGGTCTACTGTGCGTGCTCGTACTCTAAAACAATAAGTTGGGGTCAAGTTAGGTGGAGTCAATATGCTACTGGTCGCACTAACTAATGGGATGCCGCTCCCTGGCGAAAATCTTAGTCTGAAAAAAGCAATGATCTCACTCTTGGCTAAGCAAGGCAAACCACGCATAACAACTGAAGTGGCACAACTGTTGTTCCACCACCTGCCACCGGCCTGCGACGGTGAACTGTTTTCCACCCAAACGAAACGAGATATCTGTACTGTCCTGTACATACTGTGTTGAGGAATCCTGAATTTGACATCGGACGATACCGCCACTTCCATCATGTTGCGTACTTTAAGTAAGTGAGCAGATTTCGAGTGACTTTATGTATTCTCCATGGACGACCGAAGAGCGACTGGAAAGGATCAGCACTGAGGAAACATACAGCATCATTACGTTACGGTTTGCTCTATCTAAACTCACGGAGGCTGTACAATACTGTACAGTAGAAGTGTCAACCAACAAGATACTCACACTGCTGCAAGTGTCTCGGATTCAAGAGTTGTTCTGTTGGTCCTGCCTGATGTGGTTTGGTCCCACTGTTGCTATTGCTGGCAAACTCTCAGGAAAACAAGGCGAGTCAGACGATCCGCAGAACGCTGATTTACAGTCCTGCACGTCTGCCAAGGGTTTGCCGTAGGAGCATTAGGGTAAGTGCAAGCAGCCGGAGGTTGAATTAGTGGCTGGACTGTAGACGGCCACGCCGGCAGCGATTGGTAGTGCACAAATGACAAGAAAGATTGTTTCTGTGCTTACAGCAGAAGATCTCTGGAAGTCGCTCATATAGTGGCGCGATGACTGGCGCTCGTGTCTCGTACTCTAGGCATTGGTTCGTCTCTTTTCCCGGACATGCAATTCATAATTAACGAATATGCTTTGACCGAAGCCCGAAATATCGCTTTAACAATCTCCAGTTAGGGTTCGTGAGGGGCAACCCACCAGAGCCGTAGGCATGACTTGCAGCCAACCAGAAGACCGCCTATGCTATCATTTCGGGTATGCCTTCATTCGACATCGCCCCAAAGATGGAGTCTTTCTGCATTATTAACCTGAACAAGAACTTGAACAATGCTTGTCAGCAAGTCCATTTAACCGGCAGGGCTAAATGCTAGCCACACTGCCTGGCGATCAGGGATACATGCTGCTTCTAGAAGGCTGCATAGAAGGAAGCACTACAAGCACACCACCCCATCCTGTAACTCGACCTCCACTCGCTCTCGCCTGTCCTTCCACCCGTGCTCGTCTGAGAAAGTCTGCGACACGCCAGATACCTACGTGTTACTATCTCGAAGCTGCTTCTCCTCCGAGTTTCTCTCCGACATCTTGCTTTTGTCATACCCGACTAAGCCTCTCTGTCTCAGCCATCAACCCTGTTGCTATCGAAATAGAAACTCCGTACTCGTCTATGCCATACCATAGCTATCTGATAACTTGCCAAGCTACTTCTAACACGCAGCGCAATTCCTGGTCTATCAACCGTCACCTCACATACTTGCGACTGCGATAGCTAGTGACCTTTCGTTGTAGAACAGCTTCTCGAAGCCAAGGTTCTATTCAAACACCTTTCCAACTATCTCCTTTACTATTACGCAAGATCTTATCGGTACACAGCGTCTGGAATTCTGAACTTGGTCGGGCACCTGGCCGGATCTTGATGGTCTACACTTCACCTCCACAGCAGACCTCGGACAACATTATCACCACGTCCAATGGAAGTGGCAGCAACCATGGACACCTACGACCCTGCCAACTACCTACCGAGCACATTCAATTTCGGTGGTGGTCACAATCTTCACCTTGATTACATGAGCGCAACTTCCAACGTTGATCCACTTGATCAGTATTCAAATTTTGACTCGGAACCATATATGAGGTGAGGCTTGTGTTCCATCTTTTCCACCAGGCTGTCGTGCTAACGCTCCATAGCGGAGATGAAATGTCGTACGGTCATGGCGGTAATCTGGTCCATCAAGCCATGATGAAAAGAATGTCATCGGGCTTCGAAGACCCTTTTGCACAAGAAACAATGGCACAATTCGATCAAATACCGGGCGAAGGGATGCCCGATAGTCCATCAGTCGATCGTGACAGCAAGTATCTATCGTTTTCCATGCCAAGTTTTCCATTTCGACTTTACACAGAATCTTTTCAACAATGCTACATCATCTTCATTCTGGAAAT
>Ga0181459_100039_pt1 | contig 19044 bp, 8 predicted proteins | sample InSIn2SAF170_FD_119060 | JGI IMG/M metagenome (GOLD analysis project Ga0181459, IMG submission 119060) | Clean room microbial communities from NASA Spacecraft Assembly Facility at Jet Propulsion Laboratory, Pasadena, California, USA -... ...
CGGGACGATCTGAAATCGGCGCGAACTTCATTAGTGAGTCGCTTGGATAGGATGGAAGGAGAAGCTTGAAAGCTTGGCGGAGTGCTCCAAGCCACACAGCGATGCCACGAGGCCGGATCGGAAATGCAGTAGGTCCAGCCACACCACCCGTGATTGCGGACGGAAATAGCCTTATTGGTATCGAATCGGGCTACGGCACTCAAGTTGCGCGGAAAGAGGCTTGCTTCAGGCTGGGGATGTGGACCTGATTTGGAGGATTAGCAAGTTTTGAAAGAGCGTAGTCTGGAGCCATCTGGGGAAGACTCTTGACAAACACCCTCGTACATCACGCCAATCGCCAAGGGGCCGGAGGAATTGCTACAAGCGACAATCGAGGTAAAGAACGTAAGCAATGGCGCATGCACGACACATGAATGGGTCACCGCTTTTGAGCATCAATATAGTAACGGTAGTATTATCTTCATCCTACTTGAAACAAAACAATTACAAAATACGGGCCGGCATATTCAGACACAGACGCCCAAAGAAAAGGCTTCAACGTGCCATCTAACTATGTAGGGATATAAAGCTACCCAGTTTCAATTCGTCCCCTTCCAGTCTCACTCTTGTCTCTCTGATTTGACTCCATCACCGAAGACCTGCTCGGATCTGCTCTTACTTTCTTCCTTCCTCAGCCTCCTGTGGAACTTACTCGACATCTTCAGGGGATGCTACTGTCCGTCCACTAAACATAAGGAAAGATCCATTTCGGATCCAAGATATAATAACGCAAAGAGACAGAGGAAGTTTACACCGAATAACACCGTTTCCTTGCCTTAGGCAGTGTGGCGAACCAGCAACGAAATAAAAACATCTTTTCAAAAACCGCCGTATCCAGAAGCGTTAAAAGGGAAGGGGGTGATCGAGAAATTATTGCACAGATCGGACGTTGTGGTGTCTAGGAAGAGGTGTGGCGTACTTGGACACTGGAACCATATCGGCGTGAAGATCATCGCGGACGTCCTCATCGTCATGCTCGACAATGCGAGTCGGGACGTCTGGGATATCATCGTGCGGCCTATGTTGCAGGCTATGTCTGTCAGGTGTTGTTGAGGCACTCGCCATCGACATAGACGTGCTAGACCGGTATGTTAGGTCTGGAGTAGGGGGAATACTGGATCCGCGCCCTGGGCGAAGCATCTCCTCATCACCGTATTCGCTACCAATAGTAGATTCTTGACGTCCGCCGACGGACGATGCGTTTCCGACACTAGCCCGTCTCTCGCTACGGCTATCATCGTCGGTGTCTGCTTGCTGAGCAAGCTGAAGACCCTCACAGCAGCTGCGCATTGCTCCGAAATGTTTCGGATGATGTATGCGATGGCGTCGGTCTTGTCACGTAGATGCCTGTCGGCAACATCCACCATGGAGAGAGTCGAGTAGCGCTTGGAATTGCGGCCAACTGGACTGCTGAGTAAGCGATGTTCCATGTCCGGAGTGACATCCTCACCCTCGAGATGCTTGCCGTCGACTGTGCTCGCTCTCGACTCGTTTCGACCAGCAACGCCCTCAACACCACGAATGGTCCCCACTTCTGACGCATCCTTCCCTGGGATAGCGTTAGACTCTTCAAGTTCCTCCTCATCCTCCTCCGGAACGTCTTCGAACCCTTGCTCGATGTAATCGGGCATGTCAGGGTTAGTGTTTAGAGACTTGACAATATGCTCCATGTGGTGGGTTTGGCCTTCGATCAAAGCACGGAGATGAAGAACAACGCGCTGAGCCTCATCTCGTTGACGGCCAATGGCATGATTGGTGTGCTGAAGGGCTCCCAACTCTTTCTTGTTCCTCTGCCTCTCACGCTCAAGTTCCTCGGCGATTTCTTGCTGTAGCACAAGAGCCTCCAAAGCATCGTCGCGCTGCTTCTCAGTACCCGAAAGTCGGACAGTAAGACGTGCAGCGTCGTCCTTCTGCTGATCGATGAGACCAGTAAGACGACGATTCTCGCGTTTGTGGTTCTCGATCTTGACCTTGAGGTCTTGAGTTTCCTTGGTGAGCTGCTCAGCGAAAGCTTGGAACTTGAGGAATTGTTGCTTCCAGCTCTCCAGCTCTTCAACCAAGAAGTTGTTTCTCTTGGTGACCTTAGAGAGCTCGGTATCCATACGGCCCTTGAGATTGATGAAGTCTTGCCAAGCCTCCATAGCATCACGGGAGTATTGATTGCGTTCCCGCACGATCTCGTTCAGGTGGCGCATTGATACCTTGGTCATGAGTGGCTTCTTGACTGAGCCGCCAAAGATAGCCTTCACACCAGTATTACGTCCCTGTTGTGTAGTGTAAGCAGCAATACAATCGTGGAGTATGAGGCTGACGACTTACCAATTTCTCACACACGTGGTCCATGACTGTCATGACCGCATCCTGATTCCACCAGTCCGGATCTTGGATGCTCTCAACCTCGCCACGCATCACAATGATTTGGCCGGCTGGGATGAGCTTTCCACCGCCATACGCGGATCGTAGATGCTGTGGAACACCTGTTGGTGCAACCTCGCCGTTGAAGGCTTGTGTGAGGCGATTGATCATCTTCGTTCTCTGCCCCGCTGAAAGTGCGGTGGGCGGGCTTGAGGTCAACACGAAGTTGCGATCAAGGTCTACAACGAGAGCGTCCGTTGGAGCGGTGAACAGTGAGCGGCACTCAGATGTTACACCAAGGATATACGGGCCCGGCTCCTGCACGAGATCCTTGACATGACGCGCATGGACAACGGGCACATACAGACCGCTCCATTCGTACACCCTTACGCAAAATCGCACAGTCTCAGAAGCGACCGTGAGCATCGCTGGGTAGTGACTGACGAAGATGATACGTCGTGTCGGCGAAACCGCAGCCTCCATAACACCGACGATGTTGGGGATTGAAAGGCACGTGAAGAGCGGCCACATGGCGAAGTTTTGGAACCCGGTTGGCGAGGAGGGGAATTGGTAGCACAAGGCGTAATCTTTCATGTCGATTCGCACCAGATCGTTTAGGCGTGGAGCAGGGAAGCTCAAGATGCGTGATACCTCTTCAGCGTGGAAGAGGTTAGTGGCCTTGTTCCAGTGAATCCACATGCCACGAAGGTAATCGCCGAGTAGGTTGTACAAGGGATAACGGGAGAGGAAACTCAGACAGTACGGAATCCAGTATGTCTCGTCGCTATTGTCGAAGAAGTCGGGTTCGATTCGCTTGCGCAAATCACGAATGGTCTCAGCTCTCTTCTCGTCGGCTCGAGACCAGACTCGCAGAGCAATTCCGTAAAGTGTGTGCGACGAGTCCTGCTGCAAAACAAAAGAGTGGTGCACGCAGTGAGGCTGGCTCCTGCCAGTGCAAATCTCAACATCGTGGGGAAAGCATGCCTACCATAATGGTCAGCCTGATATGCAACCATTGCGAAGCAGAGAACTTACCCGCATAGCGGCATGCAGAGACCTTGCGATCTCGTTGTCCTGCTCCAGTCTTGGACTGCTCCCTAGAATCTCGGGAAGCCAGAAAGTGCCTACCGCACCCTTCATGTGTCCAATCTTTCCTTGACTCGGCGTGGGCGCCTTGACCCATTGCGAGGGTTCTCTACCCACCCCACATACCATGTACGCATGGGTCAATGTCTTTGGGCTTCGTGCACCCTGCTTAACGTTCAGAGTCGACGGAAGTGGCTGGGTGATTCTCGAGTGTAGGGACGAAGTGCGACTAGGTATGATAAGGCTGTGGTCGCCCTGGTCCCTTGTGGGAGGTCGCTCGCCAGTGCGAGGACGGAGACTGAGAGAGGGTGCCATTGCGGAGGAAAGAGTCGTTCTTGCTGTCGAATTGGCCGTGCGATACTATACGGCGGCGTAGCCGGTGGCCCCAGTGGGTTAAGAGTGCAGCTATGATAGGAAACGGGACATTCGAGAAACAGTGGAGGAGAAAGACAGTGGAGAGCGAGAAGCGGGTGATATCAGAGCTGGAGGCAAGTACTCAATTCAGGGCTCTGAGATCACCTTGCTGCGGGTATGCAGTGAGGAGGGCTGCAGCAAGGGAAGAAATCTTGGGGCAGAGCGGGCTGGCGTCTTTTGGGGGACATTCGGCCGCACTTGAGGAGGCAGAGCTCGGGCGCTGGAGCTTGGGGAGAGGAAGCCGAAGTGGCGCTATCTAGGGTGGGCTTCACAAGTCTCGGTTGCACAGGAAATGAGGGCCTGTTCCCTGCCAATCCGCGCCCGTGCAGGGTCTTGTCTCCGTGCAGCATCCCAGCACGGGACGCCCAGGGGCTTCGACGCCTTTTATGCTCCGTCTGTCCCATCCGTGTGCAAATAACGGCAGGCTGGTTCCCAGAGTCGACCGTCAACGGCGCAATCAAAAGAAAACGCTGCGAGTGTGTATATTGACATGTGTGCTTGCGAACTGCGAACTGCGGATGCCTGCGGCGTGGTGTTGGATAGATTGCGTCACCTGCGTGTGACTGATTGCCGGCGCTGGAGAGCTGTAGGTGTGGTGTGGTGTTTTGCCGCTGCTGCTGCTGCTGCTGGAGGCGTATCCGACTCCCAGTAGCCGTACCTCTGGTAGCACGACTCGCCGCAGGACCTCGACCACAAATCACGTCGGCGCCCGCCAGCTTCGTCCGCCGTCGCTGATGGGGGCGATAGCGTGGCCAGCCCGGTGATTATGCCCTGCCACCGATTGGGACTGAATTGATTCATTCGACATGCTCAAAAACGACCTGTTGTGCACGGCGCGAGCCATCTGCAGCGTGCATCTCCAGCAGCATATGCACGGGCGAGCTCCCATGCATTGCAGACCTTCCACAAACGGCAAGGCCCAAGCCTGAACGAGCAAGCGGGCCCCTGACAATCAAAGGACGCGTTCTGCTTCTGACTTCTTGGAGCGAGCATCAATTGCCGTCGCCTCTGAGGGGCGTGTTTGAGCCTGCCGAGAACGTTTAAGCTGCCGTTAACTTGGCTTCATTTTGAGTTTGGCCTCGAGAGGGAGGGGGCGGGGCTCGCGTTGCTTTTTGTCCCTTCCCTTCCTCGAGGTTCCACGGCCGTCGTGTCCTCCCCTTTCATGCACACTCAACGGCGTCAATGAAAAGGGGACGTTTGCCATTCCAGCTTCTGCAGAGGCGGGCGTGTTGGGGGGCAAGGAGGGAGCAAGCTGAAACGTCGAGCCTACGTCGACTGCTAGTCAACGCTAGCAGCAGCAGATGTCAGATGGATCGCATCGGAACAGGGGAAATTTCCGCAGATGGCCTTACATCTGCCTACTGCACTTCGAGTGCACCGGGCGAATGATAGGGAGAAGATGCGTTCCTTCGACATGGCTGCAGACCTCCTTAGAGTAATCCTACTGTAATATCCCAATCACCCTTTCAAATAGGTGCATCTCCTATGATGAAGACACGCCTCTATCATGATCTCCACTTGGTTCCACCCCGAACTGCATCGTGGACACGGCTCCGCACCAATGCTCGTTGAAAGGGGGCTCCCTGCCTTCGGCAACACCGGGAGACAGGCCTCGGAAGAGTGAGCCTCCAGCTGGTCTGTACGTACTTTCGTTGGACACCGCTTATCTATGACCGGCCCGCAGATCTGTCTTCATAAGAGGCATGCGCATGCAAGCCAGAAGGCCAGAGGTTGTTGTGGTGTACGGGAATGCGGTTGAGAGGAGCATGATGGATGACTGGTCGAACCCTGGAGGCAAGAATCTGATAGCAAACTACGAAGCGAAGCCCACTCGCGCCATTGCTAGCTGCAGAACCAGCCGTGATACTCAGATCTTGACAGCGTATCGAATCATTCTAGGGAAATACTGTGGGCAGTTCTCCGATTCGTCTACACGCGGTGTAGCCTTTGGCGACGCGTCCAGTTGCCAATTGGACGACAAAATAATGCTCCGAAAACTTTCACCCAACGCCGCCAAGCCACGTCGCACCTACTTCCACACATCTTTCAGCACCCAAGCCCACGTCCATATCAGGACTGATCTACTACAACAGCACATCGTGCGAAGCTTGCGAATCTGCGCACTGCAACATCATCTGCCGCACCCGCAGTATCGCCGAGCTCCCGCAGTAACAAATTTTCAGAGTTGATATCACGGGAAGTACTGACCTGGTCTGGAAACAATGGCCGACGGCACGCTGTTGAGTGACCTATGCAGCATATGGTGCGTACCCAGCTGGTGCATAGTCATGACGTTGTACACCTTGTCGATTCCAACTCCAATTGTCGTCCATTTCCGCGATCCCACCACCACACATGGCAATCTGCGCAATCGAATTTTAGACACAGTCCCACGGCTGACAAGACTAGCAATATCACCAGATCCAAGTACCGCTGTCCAGGCTGCGATGCCCGGACTTGTTCGCTAGAGTGCTACAAGCGTCACCAGTCAAGGGCGCTGTGTACCGGGAAGCGGGATCCCGCTAAATTCATCAAGAAGTCTCAATTAGTCACGCCCGCTGGTATTGATCATGACTTCAACTTCATCACCAGCGTCGAACGCGGCTTAGAGAGAGCCGAAAGAGAGGTGAACGGAAGAGGTCTTGGCGCTGCACCGGAAGTCCGAAAAGAAGCCCGGAGGGGTGAAGTGAGTGCTAGAGACTTTTCAGCCGCTGGGGTAACGGTCGTGCGAGCGCCAAAAGGCTTGAGTAGGCAAAAGGAGAATAAAACCCACCGTAGTGGCCAAAGGTAACTACAACGTTCTTTTACTCCTTTGAAACTTTCTAACGCTGAGAAGGTTGAAAAACATTGTATGGACCGTTGAATGGATCCGCGGAGACAAGACGCGCCTACTCACAGAAGCTACATCAACTTTACCGATTGCGGACCTTCAACCCTTTTCTAAGAAGAGAAAGCGGTCGGCCAAGGGACCTTCTATTGTCAAGACTCTAGAGCCTCAAAATGTCTCGACTCTGCCTTCAGGAGACTTCAGAACCAAAGCAGAAGATTCGGAGTCAAAGCTTTCGACTGCCCGACGACCCTCTCCAGCAACCGATCCGGAAGCAGTCGCAGAAAGAGTCAAGCGAGATTCCCAAGTGGCAGATGCTCCTCGTCCAAGCCTTTCTCTCGATGAGCCAGAGCCCGAACCCGTTTCTACTGAGTACGATTTCTTCCTATTGAAGCCGCAAACCAGCTCCAGCCGTCGCGTATTGATACCAATATCTTCATCTGCAACTCTTGGCGAGTGTCTTCGTGGCCGGACCGTCCTCGAGTTTCCTACCATCTATGTTTTTACCAACTCGAGTTTGCAGCTTCCGGACGAGTTCATTTTAGAAGAGAATTACACAAAGCAGGAGGGCCAAGGGAAGTTCGAAGATCTACTGAAAGATGTTCCCCCAGACCTTCTACGAGCATTCAAGGGCGAGGAGGAAGACGAGAAGACAAGCGAGGAAATGGAGTTGGACGGCAAGAAAATCCTCGACGTCCTAAAGCAGGATCTTGGTGGACGGTTGTAGGTAGCGATATGTTGCATTCCTAATCGAAATCATGATCAGCGCAAGCCCCAGCCCCAATTATCCCATGGGTTCACTAAAGCCTGCGCCTCGGCTCACCATATTGCATGGGTCGTACTTCTGCCTTTTGTCGCCTCTTTGCCCATCACCGTTTCACATTCCTTTTCTTTACTGCGCCGTTCTATCGATTTGTCGATATCACACTCGTGTTTCCCCTCCCTGACCCCCGACGAAACATCCCAGATCCTAGACCCCCGATATCTTAACATGCAGGGACCATCCCATGCGCTCTCCGCAAACGGTGACGCACGTGCAAAAGAACCGTTAAGACGCGGCTGGGTAACCCTTATGCGCGTGGCTTTATTTGCTCTACCAGATATTCCTGGTTTTAGGGGATTTGCTGTTGGGATTCGAAGAGGGGTCCACGGAGCTGCGCGGGCTGAGACATTGCCAAGGGTAGAGGACATGGTATAATGTGATGGTGTGATGGTGCATTCCATGGTGCATTCGTGGAGGGAGGAGGGCGCCTTGTATCTATGCCAGGTACCAATTTTGCGTTTGTTTCGCATTTGTTGCTAGCAAGTGTGTCACCATGGGTTTGGAAAATTTAGACCAATTTCGCCAATAGTGTCTCCCACTCTCTCGATAGTAAGTTTCCGGCATCACGAATCGTGAAGGTTCACTCTCTCAGGAATCCTTCGGGCATCCTTCTATCATGAAACAGTGCGAAATTTCATTCGGTGATGGAAGTGACCCGTTTCAATTCCTAATGCTAACATGTGGCGCACATGGCCTCCAGGTAATCGCTACTGGCATAGCCACATGTTCGAAAATATGGTTCAATATCTAAGCACTCAAGACGCCTTCGCCAATGAAGAAGTATCTACACGGATTTCTGGATCGTCGACCGTCTCAATCATATCTACTCATCAACCGGCTACGTCTTACTACATATTTCGTTGACTATGCTACACTTTCTGAGTCATATCGATTGCTTCACCCCCCAAGGCTTAGCAGTGCCGCACGGGGCAGCTGTCCAACTTGATGTTGTTTGTTTACTTAGGATCCATCCTCCATCAGAGGAAGCAGTATTCACAACTCTATATGCGAGGCTAAATTAGGTTTCTTATCTGTCATCATCAAGGCGATCTTGAGTGGGCAACTATTTATATTGTGTCAAGAAGTTCTTCTTCACGTAAGATGGTCAGAGGCTGAAGACAGGGACTCGAAAGGATAGAGTGGTTCCTATAGTTATATTACGGTACCATTAATTTTTCACGAGAGGCTAATTTATAGGGATAGAAACACCGCTGCCTTTTACCTTGGCTATTAATGATTGAAGAGTGAATATATATTGATACAGTAACGTGGTATATCAACGATATGCAAGCTATCAATCAGTCTGCTAACCATGTCTCCAGATCCTATTGAAGTCCACTTTCATTGTACCAAATTTTGGCGATGTACCGCTAAGTGGTTTTATCTCTGTTAAGACTCCTCTGGCAGATACAGTAGGACAATACAGAGCTGCGTCAATTCTGTTGGCATGTCGCCAAACTCCCATAACTACGCCACGTTGTTCTATAGTACGCGGTGACTTCTTTGTCTCTGCTCAACTACGGGCTGTAGCCCCGTATGCTTTTCACCTATATAAAAAAGAGTAGATATTTATCGCGTATCCTCGCTCTTGAACATGGACACATGCACGAGGGCCAGCTAAAAGTGGCCCCACGCTTTCCATTGTCCTCGAGCTTCTACCTCCTCCGCCGTGTACAGATTACTGCGAATCTCTAGACCAAATAGCCTACCATGCTCGCCTCAATACTTCCAGATGGCTTCAACTGGCAAAAGAGCTTCATAGATAAATTCCTACATCTTGAGTGTCAAAAACGTCTGGTAAGGTTGTAATAAAATATCACTAGATGATGAAAACGTCCCACACTTCTTTTCTGCAATACTAACGGCTCTAAAATATTGATAAATATTCGAAACACCCGTAACTCTTATATGTCTGAGAGCTATATAGATATCAGCATTCAGCGAAGACCTAATGATACCAGCCAAAGCGAGGAAAGAGGAAATTAATCGAAAAGTTAGTGGGAGTGGCTTGATAAGTAATATACCTCACTGCTTATCCACATACTTCTCCTCGTATTAAAGATCTAACCCTTTTAATCTCCACATGTGACAGTCTCAGCGACGGTGTTGGGGATGAATATGCATATGATCAGTCTGCTTAAAAAATGTCATGTTGAACATTAGGGGCACGGCGTGGGCGACTTGAATAATTTGGATATACCTTATATGGCCCGAAGATGATAATGATCTGGACTGTGAGGTTATGTTGTTATAATAACCCCTCGTGTATCACATTTCTTGCTCTGTAATGTAAAAGGCGCTAGGAACTGATGATGAAGAGTATTGTCTCTACGATTATACTTATAGACTAGTACAATGTCCTACGTACGTAAGTATAACATGAGGTGATGGGGATTGCGTTAAAAAAGCGTTGAGTGATGATAGACGGAGACATAGATCCTGAGATACCCTGCTTATGTATTCTCTACCGAGAAGACGCAGCAGGTGCTATATGCACGGCCTGAACACCTCTAACATCTTCCCTTTTTATTAACTCACATCTGTATCTGCATACTAAGGAGCCTTAAACAAGATTACCCTAATCGTATATGACCTATCTTGCATCTCTAGGCACTGTAAAACTAAGACGTTAGTCCACTAATTAGAGGAAGCAACAGTTCGGAAGGTCTTCAAATAAGATAATGCAAGAGAGTTGATTGCTGTGGCTTTCTGACCTAGGAAAACGGTGAGAGCATAGCAGAGCTTGATTCAAACGACCATCAACGATGAAGAAGGTAAAGCTAATGAAACGTCTTAACATAATCATATCGACAGAAGAACATATATTAGTGGCGATATAATGCAGTGCCCTTAACCTATTACACATACACACCCTTCTCTAAACATCTTCGACATCAAGTCCAACTAAGCAACCACCCGCCCTCACGCCTCCTCCATCCGCATCTGCATACCAAGCAGCCACATGCAATAATACCCCTCATATACATGCCATCGATCTCATGTGCCAGATCTTGCATACCCACTTCCAGATCCCCATCTCGATACTGCACAATCTGATTCCCTTATCACGATTTCCCTACATACAGTAGTCTCACGATCTACCACCGCTTTTGCATGCCCTATAATGCGTTGCAAGCACGTCGCTCGATCAGTCACTCATGCCTCGGAACGGATGTCGGCAAACGGCGCGAGGGCATGCAGGTGTATGACTCGCCGAAAGTTTGGAACTTCGATCGAGAGTTTGGGAGGTGGCGACTAGTGAACGCGAAGTTTGTAGCAGAGTTTGAAGGGTGGACGTTCAGAATAAAAAGGGTATGAGGAGGTTGGGGTTGGGTGGGTTTCTGAGGGGTTGATACGGAATATCGGAAAGGCGGCAGCGGAGTTGAGTGATTGTGTGATAAGTCGTACGACTGCATGACAATGTTGAGTTTAGTACAGGGTCGAGAGGAAAGTAGACTGGCTTCTTAGTCTGCTGGGATTTATCTGGGACGTAAATCTCAATCTTGTTCCTTGGTAGTGGCAGACGAAAGGCAATCCACCGCACTAGACCTGTGAAATGTCAATCCGCCCACCTAGAGAACGTCGCCGAACAGAACGAGATCTGGACTCAGGTTTTTTGAGATCTCTCTTGTAAGACAAGATCTCGAGGAGATCTTTGGGTTCTTACTTGTACTTGCAACATATGCACGAAAGATCTCTTGCGACGCTCGTGTTCGCGGTCTCGAAGTTATACCATATATCTCCAACAGCAAGCTTCACAGCAAACTAAATGCTCTGGATGTGAGAAAGATCAGATAACTTGGAGAAAGAACGTGGCTCCAAAGATGCAAGACGATTGTAAGTGAGGTTTTCACATTGGGATTCTATCTTATATTATGATCGGCCCGAATATAGCCTGCTTCACATGGCACTACATGTAGCCGCAGTGAAAGTTCACATAAGATGTAGCTAAAAAATCCAGATTACATCCCGTATACTTCCGCAATGCTTTAGCCCTCGGAGGCAGAGACTGCCGGTAATACCAAAAGCATGACCTGGCATCTCGTCATGTACCTTCGCTTCACGAGCACATGTCCTGGACGTTGAGGCAAGAATTGACGGAAGCAGATCGTCTCGGGAGATCTTTTCATCTGCATGTAATTATGGGAGTTACCCCACATGGCCACGCGACTTCTTTGCGCATCGTCCCGGGATTTCCTCATTTCCGACATCGCTGCCGAGCAGCACGTTGAGGCTTATATTAGAGCACCTGCTGTTTTTAGTGCTCGTTCGTGGTGAGATCCTGGTGTGGTATTCAACACTCCGTACTGTAAACGGAATAGATGTCCGGAGGCGCCGCGGAGAAGGGTCTGAGAATAATAGCCAGTTCCACCATGAAGCAGTAGCTCGACGTTGAATCATGAGAAAGAGACAGGTGACATTCGCCAACTGACTCGCCGTTCGTGTAAGTCATACTCAGGCTATTATCCGTTTCATCCCGCTTCCTCAGAAAACTCTTTCTGTGAAGCTATTCGTCCAGCGAGGTCATAGGTGCGGTAGAGTTTGGGTTTCGTGGAGTGCATATCGATAGTCCGTGCATCATTTTCCCCGCAAAATTTTCTACTCGCCGACCGAGAAATCTTGAAAGCTGAGTTGCAGAGTGATCTAGGCGTGGATGTTGTGCGCCGTGTAAAAGGGTGATGCGAACGGATAAAGTGATGGTGTGGCATTTCGAACCGGGAGGACTTCTCTGTTGGCCAGGAAGATGGGAACTACCCCAGACTGAACTAGCGGTGGCTAGAGAACGTTTCGTGATGTGAAGGGTGATATCAAAGTGTGAAATTTATGAGAGAAAGAGGTACATACTCCGTTGCACACCGTAGCTTGCATGGGGGTTTTAGCACCATGTCTACGGTATGCACAAAAGTCATGTTGGTTGAGCACATTGATTGATTGAGGGCAGCGTCCTGTAGCTTTGTTGCTAGTACCCCACTTCGCATGTCTGAGTTACTGGTACTGTATTTCTGCGGAAAGCTGGCCCAATACTATCAAGCCACGCGGGTCCTTGCGAAGAGTACCACCTGATAAGAAGGGTGAAGAAAGTGGACCGCGAAATACATGGTGCGGAAACTGATATGCGTATGCGTATACTTGCCGACTTGAAAAGCGCAATTACGCAGCAGAGTTGGATCTCAAGAACTTGAAAATGCAACTTCGTAACAAGATGTGCCGGCAGATAAGAAAAGTGAGATGACGATGCCTTGATCATGGATTAGGGAAAGATAGTCCGGACTCCGGAGGGGTAACTCTAGACACTTTTCATTCCTCGAGGAGTAATTGGGTGTTGTGTCGAGACCTAATGCTGCAGCTGTAAATGGCAGGAGGAAAATTTCCTCCATACCTACCCGTCTCAGCTCCGCCACGCAACGTTAGCCGTGACGTGGGCGAGTAGCTCAAGTTTTTAGACGTGGCGAGAGAAGCGTTGACTAGCGTGATCGTAAAGATGAAGCTCATCAAGTAGCTGGATAATGTTGAAAAGTCAAGATGGAGGCGTTCAAGTATGGTGTGACACTGCAGGTATCCCCGTGTCGATCGAGACCGTGCTGATCAAGGAAGTGCTCACATCTTTCAACGCGGGGTATGAACATCGAAAACCTCAAAAAGAGTTTCTCCAAACGTGCGGAATGGTTGGTTCCTGGTGATTGCAATCTCTATGTCTAGACCGAGATATAGCCGATAGGAACACATCCTCCTACAGAGTGTCCTCATCCAACATTCAAGAGAGAATTTCGTCTTGAAGCGCTCTAGATTGATAAGGAACGGATACATGGGTGCGTGCTTGTCGTTCACACCGCACATTTATGAGGCGTGCAGTACCTGGGTTGACCATTGTGAACACTTGCCTGTGATGGAAGATAAGGGTGTTCCGAAAACTTGAAATCTTGGAGCAGCCAATTGAGTGAGAGGTGAGAAAGAAATGGATCAATCATCTGCGATCTTAGATTGTAAACTTTGACGGCTAGTATGCAATTGTTTGCTTCATTTTGCGGGACAGTGATCCGGTTCCTCTCTGTCTCGACGAACAGTGACTTCCCAGCCTCTCCAGCCTCGTCAATAAATAAGACTTGTTGAAGAGCGGCGGGAGGACACCGGCGGCTGGGCAGATGCCGTTTGCGATATGCGGCACAGACCATATGCTGTCGCCCTGCTGCAAGAATTATCAAGTGCGGCAGAATGTGGTTAGGCACTTGAAGGTAATGCAGGTGCTTCCGCGGTAAGACCCACGCTGTACCGATGTGTTTGACCAGGACCTGAGTGAGGTGTACGGAGGTACATCGTACGATACCTGGATTCTGGGCAGCTGGTGGTATCTTGTACGACTTCAAGGCTGTGGTGGTGAATAGGGGTTCGTTGTGTTCTTTGGGGCTGGCTAGCTCTTTAGCCACACACCCGCGCAACAGAATATCGCAGATCCTATGCGCAGAAGACGTCGCGAAAGCCTCACTCTAAGCAGCACGTCTCAGGTCTGTCGTCTTCGGGCGGCCGTAGATCATCAGTCTGCGCTCCTCTGAGGCGCTGCTTACGGGTAGTGCATCCGACTTCTGTTGTCCTCAAGCAGCCAGGATCCGCGGCCACAAGCAACATGCTGCAGCCTTCGTCACCTTTGCACCGAGGGATTGCCGCTACCTGTCGAGATGGAGAACCCACTCGCCTCGCCATATCTTAGTTCGGGACTGCCGTTGCTGAAACCGAGCCATACCGCAGCTAGGCTAGGCTCGCGTGGTGGAGAGACGCGCGACTCGGCTCAGCTCCTTTATGGCACGTCGGCATCGGGGTGCATTGTGAACGCCTGGATGGACATGGGCATGGGGTTGGGCATGAGCATTGAGCTGGCCGTTTCGAGCTTTGTTTTTGATGGACGCGCAGCAGAAGGGTCCCGAGCCAAAGGGGGGTGGAGATTGGTGACAGACGCCGTCGGCGTGCTCCACCCATGAGGATGCTGGTGGTGCCGTCTGGCAGAGAGCAGGAGGTTCGCTTTGGGGCAAGCGTACAGAAGCCTGGAGGAAGCAAAGGAACCTGAGGCACGACGGCGCCACTCGTGTTGCGATCGTCGCCGTGAAGAAACGTCGACGGTAGTTGCTGCTAGACTAGGGCGGTCATGGCCATGGTCAGTCGGGCAATTTCCCCCAGCACGCGGCAAGCAGAACACTGTGGACAGGCTGCTCCGTGAGCGCGACGAGGCTGGTCGTATAGGGGACGGGCAGGACTGGCGACGCATACACGCAGAAGCGGCGGCAGGTGCACGGCGGCAGGTGCACGGCGGCTCCCCTCGCACACACACACACACACACACGCACACACATGTCGAGTGCGGTACGGTGCGGGACTTGACCTGGCATTCCTAGTTGAGGCCCAGGCGGCAGCTTTACACGTGCCGACAGCGTGCGTCCCTAACTCGCCTAACGCTTCTGGTCCGCCCTCGCGCAGCTGAAGTGGTATCAGCTCCCCTGAAGACCCTCCGTACGACACGACAGGGGCCGATCGCGTCTAAACACATCTGCAGCCACCTCCACCACCTCTCCCTCTCCAAAAAATTATCCTCCGTCCATTCTTACCGGGCCCCATTCACCTTCACCTCGACCACGACGCCCGCGTCCACCGCCCGCTCCCCGCCCCCGTCGCTTCTCTTTCGCTGGATGAAGCGCACGCTGCTCGGGGCATCCAGGCTAAATCCACCACACTCTCGCCCTGAGCTCGCTCACCAACCATTTCCGTTCGCATGCCGACCGGCCCAGTTATTCATCCACGACCACTTTATACTCGACCCGCACCGCCTCGGAAATACCTGCAAACCACGCGCAAAACACCCATCGCCTTGGAATCTGCGCACGCCCCTCCGCCCCAATAACGGCGCAGCCGCGAGCCCGCGATGGCTTCACCCCCAGGGTCGCCAGCTGGCGGAATCCAGCGACCCATGAGTGCTATGATCCGCTCGAATCGCAGCTCTAGTCGCATGAGCATGAGCAGCAAACAAGGCGGAGGCAGTCGCGCCTCAGATGAGGACTCGAAGACGGCCGTCAAAGTCGGTATGTTTGCGCTTCAGGTGCCCCTCCCCGCAGCAACAGATCGCTAACAAGAGTACAACGCAGCTGTCCGCGTTCGACCTCCACTCAAAGCTGGAGAGCCGGGCTTTGACCTCGTCCCCCAGCGCTTCCGTGGCTCAACGTGTCAAGTCACATCTCCCTCAACTCTCGCGGTAGATGCCTCTGGCGGCAGGAAGGTCTTCGTTTTTGACCGTGTCTTCGGCGAGGACATCGATCAGGATGGTGTTTTCGAATACGTGACCGAGAGCATCAGTTCTTTCGTCCAAGGCTACAACGTCTCAGTCCTCGCCTATGGCCAGTCCGGCGCCGGAAAGTCATACACAATGGGCACAACAGGTCCGCGGGAACAAGGAGATGCAAAAATAATGGGTATGCGTTTTTGTTTATCAGTTGAGATGCTAGAATTCGGCGTGGACATCTTTTACTGACTCTGTCGGTTAGGCATAATACCTCGCGCAGCAGCAATTCTGTTTGAGAGACTTGAAGGACCGAGTAGTAGAGGTGCTGGCTCCGGCATCCGTGCCCCGTCGCGAATATCTGGAATCGGCATGCAGAGTTTTGCAGCCAAACCATCTGCGAGCAAGAACTGGCAAATGAAAGCCACATATGTTGAGGTACGAAGTGTATCCGTCTAGTTCACACTCCCATGGCTGACCAGCGCAGATCTATAACGAACAACTCCGCGACCTCCTCCTGCCAGAGACCACCCCACTGCACGAGCGCCCTACCGTGACAATTCGCGAAGATGAGAAACGTCGCATTCTCCTTACGGGCTTGACGCAAGTCCCGATTAATTCTGTAGAAGATCTGCTAAACGCGCTGAACTTTGGATCCTCCATTCGACAGACGGATGCAACAGCCGTCAACGCAAAGTCTTCGCGTTCCCACGCCGTCTTTAGTTTGAATCTAGTACAGAAGAAGAGCGCTACCTCTCCCCTGACAAACCGCGAGAAGCGCATGTCCGTTCCGATTGAAGCTATGTCAGGCAGCAGTAATAAGGACAACTGGGTCACAATCGACAGCAAACTCCACTTTGTGGATCTGGCGGGCAGTGAGAGGCTGAAGAACACACAGGCCCAAGGCGAGAGGGCGAAAGAAGGTATCTCAATTAATGCAGGACTCGCAAGTCTGGGGAAAGTCATTTCTCAACTCTCTTCTCGGTCACAAGGATCGCACGTTTCGTACCGGGATTCCAAACTCACTCGTCTCCTCCAAGACTCTCTCGGTGGTAACGCCATTACCTATATGATTGCTTGCGTCAATCCCGCGGAGTTCCATCTGAGCGAGACCTTGAATACGGTACAGTATGCACAGCGTGCCCGCGCTATTCAGATCAAACCTCAGATACAACAAGTCTCAGATGACAGCGACAAGCAAGCAGTAATTGAGAGATTGCGAGCCGAAGTCCAGTTTCTACGAGATCAAATCAGGCTCTCGGAACGAACCGACAGGAAGAAGGCGAATCCGCAAGAACGAGCCGAGCGACAACAGGAACGTGAGATTGAGCTTCACAATCAACTTCTTGACTTCCAAGAGAACTACAACGCCCTCAGTGGTCGCCATGCGAAGTTGATCTCGGAAATTACCAAGGCTCGCGACAATGAAAGCGCGGAGACGCCCATGCTCAAAGATGCCATCGGCGATTCGGCGCTCGAGCGATTGAAGCGATCCAACTCGTTTGCTGAAGCCGTGGAGTCCGTGGTCCTTGAATACGAGAAAACCATTCAGAGTTTGGAGTCTTCCTTGTCCAACACTCGATCCTCGCTTTCGAACAACGAGAGCGAGTTGCTCGAAAAGGAAACACGTATTGCCTTTTTGGAGAGCCAGGCGCAACAATTGCAGGCCCGCATCCAGAAAGCCAATGACCGCGAGGCCAGTAACGAGGACTATGTTAAGACACTCGAGGCTCAAGTGGACAACTCCGCATCTGGGATCGAGAAGAACGACACTACTATTTCTGATCTGCGTGAGAAGCTGCAGAAGGCTCGTGAGAATGAGTCTAGCTGTGAGGACTATATTTCAACACTAGAAGAACGTCTCGCAGAGAATGAACAAGAAGTTGAGCTGATGCAACGGGAAATCGAGCGCCTGAAGCATGTAGTCGAGCGACAACGAAGCATTGGCAAGCTTGACAATCTTCTCTACGAGCTTGACAATGTTCGGCAGACCGACGTTAAAGGCGAGGATCCACTAGTGAATGGCCATTCGAAGAAAAACAGCGACCCATTTTTCGAGAAGCGATCATCAGGAGGTAGCAACCGCCAATTCAGTACTAACGTTGACGCAATTGCTGAGGAAGACGATGGCGAACGACCTACCACTGCAGGAGCTACAGATGGGGTAGAGGACGGCGACGAGAACCGCGAAGCCCCAGCTGTTTCGACAAGGGAGCTAGCACCCGAGGAAGCTATCGACGTGCCTCAGAGTCCTGCTCAATCAAAGTACGTTCACGACAAATTGGAGTCTGTTACTCAGGAACTCTTCGATCTCCGCGTAGAGCATGAGAACACAGTCCAAGACTTCGACAGGCTTGATAGCAAGTACAAAGAAGCATTGCGGACCTTGGCCACGCTTCAGGATGCCGTTGATGAAGCACGGCACGGGAGACCGTCAAATACGTCGTCTTCTCGACCGACATCTTTTTTAGCGGACGCGGGGGTGAATGGACTCAAGGAAGAGGATGGACAACTATCATCCTCGCGTACATTGTCTGCGGAATTGTCCTTAGCGGAATCGGCCAATTCGTCTATGCCGGACGACGAAACGGATTCGATAGACGATACTTCTGAAGCTGAAACAGCACAACTCGGATCAGGATCAGCAAAGGACGGGCATCTTCCTCGGAAGGAGTCGGCTTTGGTACAGGAACTGGAGCTTCTGAGGCAGTTGAACGAAGAAAAGGAGCAGCGCATGGCTGAGCTTAATCAACACTATTCAGATTTGCACGAGCAGCATCAAGACACTCTGGACTATGTGGAAGAGTTGAAGTCCGAAGTAACCAAGGCTCAGATGGCACGCCCAAGCTCACCCACCGCTCACATCATTCGTCGCAAGTCGAGTCAAAATGTGATAGCAGGCAATGATCGATCTAACCGTGCTTTCGCCTCGCTCCGCAATATGGCTTTAGAGAACTTCGAAGAGCAACCCGATATCATCCAAAACTTCGAACTCAACCTGAACGCTATCATGACTGAGCTTCACATGCGGTCTGAACGAGTACAAGCTCTAGAGGCCGACGTTGCTTCCGTGCGCAAGGAGATGGAAACCAAGATGGCCTTAATTAGTGGTCTCACGAAGGAAAGGTCGAGCTTGAAAGCATCTTCGCCCTTGGACATTTCAATCGTGGCAACCATGCAGGATCAGATCAAGCTCCACGAAGAGCAAATGAGGTGGTGGTGCCGTCTGGCAGAGAGCAG
>Ga0181459_100040_pt1 | contig 19031 bp, 16 predicted proteins | sample InSIn2SAF170_FD_119060 | JGI IMG/M metagenome (GOLD analysis project Ga0181459, IMG submission 119060) | Clean room microbial communities from NASA Spacecraft Assembly Facility at Jet Propulsion Laboratory, Pasadena, California, USA -... ...
CAATCCCTGGTACCTGTTCGAGAACAACCCGAACCTGGTAGTTTTGAAGACGGCTACCAAGACCATGCAAAACAGGCCGAGGAAGAATGCAAGAAAATTTCACCGGGCGTGCCAGGCAAAGTCGTTCACCAAGACCAACCAAGGCACATACAACGAGACACCACGAATGCTGGTTGTAGGCCTTGGCTTCAAGAATGGTCAAGTCAACCTCGCCTATTCACCAGCACTTTCATTCGCCGAGACTTCACAGGAGCTCGGCTGCTCCCGTCTTGCTTTCTATGATCCGACCATATCTGCAGATCAGGTTCCGTGGATGGAGAAGTTGGGCGATGCTTGTTGGAACGCAGAATACATTGAATCCGAGTTTGATGGAGTAGTGCTCTGTAACAAGCTGGAGGTCATCGACACAGGCCTGCTTGACAAGCTCCATAAACCCCTTGTCAAGAGATATACCTAATCTCAGTATAGATTGTTGCATTATAGCGTTTGAAATTTTTTTTGTTAGAGACAAGGCGCACAAGCGATAGAAAGCCATCATACTGTTCAATAATAGAGTCTAGCTGTACTTCGTGTCAAAAGAATGATCGAGTCATTATCAATTAATCTGTTTTCAGTTTCTCGCTTTTCAACACAATCGGATCTGTTATTGTCATGTAATCGTATCATTCTATCATGGCTCCGCATCAAGGTCTGCCTCGGAGGCTGCTATGTACTTTTTCGTTGGCGTCTGCGTCAGATCTCGATGCCTTCGATGAAATGGTGTCCGCCGCGACAAAGTGGAAGGTGTCGGATATCCATCCTGGAAAGCTTTGCGGGCAGGCGTTTGTTCGATGGTTGTTCCTTCAAGCTTGATTTTGTTGACACTATCCAAGCTCGAGGTACTTCCAGTGGGTCCACTGTTGTCCTTCTTCTTGTCCGCAGGGCTAACCTTGCTCATCGGTGTTTGAGCCTGCTGAGATATCATGTGTTTCTTCTCCCCTTGTTTAAGGGGTTTCGTGGCAGTGATTGGAAGCTCTGCAGGCGCTCTCGACTGCTCCTTGACGAATGCTCTAGGTGTCGCTCCTCGGATTGCTTGCCGCACAGACCTGGCAAGTCGTTTTGGGGTCCAAGATCCCTTGACTTCTTCGTTGTGATTGATAGTTGCGCCAGGCTTGCCTTGAGTACTAGCGCCAGTTTTACCCCAAGCTTGACTTCCCACGTGAAGCAGTACATTCACCATTACTATAACAGAAAGGATAGGTGACATAACCTGGTTAATGCACATTCCCATCAGAAGCTTATGCAAACGTCTCCTGAGCACAGGCTCTTTTAACAGAATTAGTATGAGATACCAAGTCGCTGGGGTCTTCGTCACAATGAGTGTTGGTATGACCTTGACAAGGTAGAAGTTGGTTGCCAAGCCATGTATAAAGTATCCGGTATTGAACACCCGGTAGAAGACCAGCGTCAATCTCACAATGTCGATCGCCGCAAAGAGACGTGTCGCTAATCGTTGCTGAGGGCCGAGTAAATAAAACCAGTCATTGAAGTATGCATTCGATGCCCATCGACGCCGCTGGCTTAGATAATGTGACAGGCCGGACGGAGTAACTGTCTCGCTCAGTGCGTCAGGCACGAAAACAGTGCGTAGATGCTTATCCCGTGAGAGCATGCACCAAGTAAGACGTCGATCGGTCCCCAGGTACTGTACCTGATGACGAAGCAGATTGTGTCCCGTCACTGGTCTAGCATATTCGCTCATGGCACTACCAAGCGCCGGTCGAACAACGATCATGGTCACACATCCTGGCAGGCAAGTCACTCGACCAAATGTGCTCTCGGCCTGCCTTCTGACGTATTGACCAAAAGTGTACTGGAATTGCTGGAACAAATGCCACGGTGAGTACTCGGTCCATCCGGTACCAAGCTCTGCAAACAAGACACCACAGGCGGCCACTGCACTTTTCGTCTGACATAAAGCATTTGCAAGTCTCTGTAAGCATTTATCGTGGATTGTCGAGTCTGCGTCAGTGCAGAAGATGAAATCAAAGGCCCTCAGACGTTTCCTTGACACAAGATGTGGCATTGTCAGCTCCCAAATCTCCTCCCTGAGCAATTTTGTGGAATGCGGCAAGTCTTTTCGTGGATAATTGAAAAGGTCATGACCAAGGATTAAACTGTCTTTCTTTCCTGCGTTCTTGACCTTTTGGATGAGAATGGTTGGGATATGCTCGATGGTTCCCGCGAATATATTCAGCTGACCACACGCACCGCGCCAAGTGACATACGGGCGTTCAAATTCAACCTTCACCGTTGACATTTTTGAGAGAATATCCCTTGGTTTCCCGTCAAGAATAATGCATATAACCTGCCTATGGGGACGGGTATCGCTCTTGACAAGGCTCATAACTGTTTTCATAATCTGTTCTTCGGTTTCAGCATAAGCGCAGACTAGACTCAGGATCCAGCGCAGCTCAGGCAGTTCAGGTGGCCAAATCAAGCGATGAAAGTGGTCGTGCAGGATGCCAAACAGATCAGCAGCCGTCGACAGGATATCCTTGCTTTTCATGAACACCAAAACAGCTAGCAAGTAAGGATGTTTTCGAGATGTGAACCATGCTATGCCAAGCACAAGATTGGCTGTTAACACAAGGAGGATGATGACTATACGCTGTAGCCATACTTGCCAGCGCTTCAGCTGGCGGCGCTTGTCTGTCAGCTCTTCAGTTTTGATGTAATCAATCTGATCTGTGGCGTTGTGATTCTTGGGAGGACCAGCTTCTTCACGCTGACTGTTTTCATTCTGCGTCGACAACTTAGCGGCGTTGGATGAGGCAGTTTGAAATGGTCCAGCGTTGTCGCTTGGCGTAGCCAGCGCATTTTGTGCATGGATCGGTGTTTGTGGGATTGGTTTTTTCTTTTCTTCGATTTTGGCCGGTTCCAACTTCGACGTGGAGCAGGTTGCTAGCCCCGCGTGGTGTTTCGAGGTTGGGGTTTGCTTCCGTTGTTGTCCAAGAGGAGTATGAATAGCCGGCCGAGAGAAATTGCGAACACGGGCTATGGAGTGCTTAGAAGGACTAGCCTTATCAGCTAGCTGACTGTGAACAGAAACCGCAGTATGACGCCCGCTCTGTACAGGCCGTCTCACTGGTGTTGTTATATCATTCTTGCTGGTATAGGTGTGTTTCGCGCTTGTGATGTCCTGTTCTGTAGGATACTTATGCTGCTTTCGTCCTGTAGAGGCTGGGGCGGCATAAAATCTTCGCGAGTAGTTGCAAGGTGTAGCGGTAGCATCGGTTGACTCCTTAACGGGTCGGTCTGTTCTGTTTTTCGAAGGCTCATTGTCGTTGCTGTCCAACTCAGGCGCCAATGCCAGACGTCTTGCTGCCTCATGAAATTGTACTGTAGCACGTCTTGCTTGAGGATTTGCCTCATGTTCATCATCAATAAAAACATCTTTTGTAGGGTCCTTTTTCGACGGATCGGCCAGAGAAGCCTTGTAGGAGGGAGAAGAATCAGGCGGTGACTCGTACAAGGTAGCGCGATATTGCGGATGTCTGGTGAATGGAGTGGCATCGATGTGTTTGATGATTGCTCTAATGTCGGAGTCATCTTGTAGTGATTTCCCAATCGAGGATCTTTTGTGAGCAGTGTATAGCTGGACTGCTGTAGACAGTTGTGTAGCAAGATCTTCATGTGCTTGACTTCGAGGGGTACTTTCACATTGCATCTCCTCACCGGAAGGCGATACGGCTTCCGATTGAGTCGTAGTGTTCTGTGACTGTTAAGCATCGACTCATACTTGTTTGCACTACTCTCCAATTGAACACGAAAAACTTGATGCCGAGTTGGAACCGCGCATCCATTCATCCTCCGTAGCCATAACTGAACAGCACTCTGAACAGCACTATACCGTGTACGCGTTTGGCAGCAGATTATGAGGAATTCATGCAGCGAAGGGGCAACTTCTTGACGGAATGTTGTGACGCACAGACAGTTGACGGGAATTCATGAAAGTGGGCACCTCGAGGCCAATACCCAACACCACTCAAATGTATACATCCGATATGCCGATATTTCTCGTTGCTTGACACGTGGCTAGCACTTGAATGCAATACTGCCAGTACCCTCACTGATTATTTCGACAGAATTCGGTGCATGCGATGACCCTCTGTGGGCTCTAACCTCTTGATGTCTGCCTTGAGTGTACACTAATCCCTCTCCGTCCACCTCAATTTGGCCCACAGGAGACGCATTCGCATGGACTTCACCTTGCCAATTAGTTGGGTAGGTAATGTCCATAGATCCAGTCCCAAGCACATGGTGCTCAGCACGGAGGTTTGATAAGGGTATTGCTGCTGGTCCGATAGACGTGAGAACAACCTTTTGGGGTCCGCTGTTTGAAAGAGTTGTCAGGTTAGAAATTTCGTCAGCCGGACCAAGTCCTTGCCCGATGACTGAAACAGTCTGAGCACCAACTGTAGTATAAACCAACGCGGATCCACCATAGCCTAGAAGGATCTCGGCAAAAATACTGCCAGTCCAACTGCGTACAGTTGTTCGAAAGCATCTTTGCGCACGATGGTTGCGAAGAAGATATTCTGAAGACACTCGGACTGTCACACTGCCCAAGTTACTTGACAATGACAGATCAGCTGGAAGCTCGCCTTCTTGTGGATCAATTTCGATATTAATGTTTCCTGTTGTCGTTGAAAGGTCCAGGCGATCGAACAGCCTATATCGTCCATCAATATCCCCAAAAGGTTCGTGGCGTTCGTAAACACGGCCAGTTGTCACAAAAGTAGCAGACGGTTCCGCAGGATGACCAAACAATGGTTTGCCCTATGACTATAAGTATTGGAAGATGAATGCTGGAGGTGAAATACCTTTGCAAAGCCACCACAGAGGAAGAAGACAAGAAGAAATCCAAGCACAATCATCAAGATGCAGCTGCAGCAGAAGCGACGTCTTATTTGTCTTCTCCTCTTCGCCTTCTTCCTCCTCTCCCAGTACGTTCGCACCGGTTGAACAGCTTGACGGACCACGTCGCTGAGCAGTGGTGTTTCTACAGTCTGCTCGAGCTCTTCCATCGTCTCTTGCCGTACCGAACTCGGGGTATGGGGACGCGAATGAATCGCTTGGGAAGGAACATCAGATGTGACGGGTATGGCAGATGTTGTGTGTGCGGTAGATTCGGAGGACGGAGAGTCCTCGGCGTGGATGGTATTGCTAACAGGCTCTGCAGGCAACTCGTAGACTTGTGGTAAGTTGGAGTACGCTGGAGGAGGTTCTAATGGGTACATGTTTGTTGTTTCCTGCCTGTCAGTGGTAGGATAAGTACGCAACGGTCTTGTCGGCATGAAAGCCTCTGACCACGGGCTCGAAGTTGCAAGCTCTTGTGCTAATGAAGCCGCGTCGCTTCTTTTGACATCGTCCGACCTCAATGGCCTACGAACCTCCGCTCTGGTGAGCAGCGGAGTTGCGCAGGCAGCAACATTTTGAGCTTCAACTCCATCTCGGTTGACTGCATCGTCGCCTTCAGTCACAGAAGCTTGAGGATTCATCTTTACAGATCAATACTTGTGGACTGCATCAAGTATTATCCCACGATTTCCGCTCACCTGCATGTGCTGTTAGTCGCTCAAACACAGGAATTCACGGTTGACGCAGTCGCAGACGAGATGAGAGGGATGTATCTTCAAGGCAGCAAGCAAATAGCATTAGTTCATTTCTGGCTTCAAAGAGTATGTTGATTGCAGAACACCGCCTTGGTATATTCAATAGTTTATGGAACAACAGACCAACGAAGTGGTGTATGACTAGAAGATAGAGGCGTCAATGATACCTCTCAACCTGTAAGTGATGCAGGCTCGCAGGCAGACTTCCGCCCCATCTTGGCGTCCTTGCCCAGCCTCTAGTATTCTTGCAAGTGAGCGTGGTAACAGCCATCATTACATCACTTCATTCAGAATACGCGATACTTGCACATGACCAGTGTTCCTGAACACAGTGCTTTATAGCTCGAATCAAACACTACAGCTCCCGCTATACATCCTTCACCACCCCCGTTTCTTTGTTGTGTGCAGTAGCTCTGAGGTGTACCCGGTCTGTGCCCTCATCCACTACTAGTTTTAGAATCGTTCTCGAGGGCTAATAACCACTTGTGCACAATAGATGCAATTTCGTAGTTGTTTTTCTCCATAAACATGAAATGACCGTTGCCTTTGATGCCTACGTCTGGCAGGTTCACCCATTCCACCTGGACTCCGGCTTGTTTGAGATACTCAACTGTAGCATAGTCGTAGTGAGCGTGATACCCCGACTCACCCGTTACAACCAGAACTGGCACTTGTGAGAGCTTGGATAGTCGTCGTGGCGGCTCATCTTGGAGGATGAGATCGCATATGTCTGGATGGGTGGCTGGAAATGTCACAGTTGACAATTCAGCAGGATCAGATATGGGAGGATCATACGTGATTGGGACGATGGTGATGCCATATGGACGAATAATCTTGCTCGGATCCGGTCGCTGGACTGCTGAGGTAACTCGATTCACGAATGGTGGACCTGGGCTTGGTTAGCATGCTTGTCATGATTCGCTAGGTATTCAGACCGATAGGTTCGAGCGCGATTATTGCAGTGACCATTTTGGAAGCTCTGTCTGCCATAGCCCAACCATGGCTACATCCTTGACTGTGTGTGCACAGTACGGCGGGTCCGACCAGCTCAAGCAGTTCTGCTCCCAGCCGTTGAGACAGCGTTTCAGCAGCAAAATAGTCCTTCCTGCTCTGCACTTGCCCCGCCATGAACCCATTGAAAGCAGCATCCCCTTTCTGACCTGTTCCCGGCCATTGAGTGAGCATTTTTGCCTGTGGCCACAAACCTCCATTGTGTTGGGTTGCAGTCCAAAACTGCTCGGCGTATTCCGAGTCTACATTGATAAGTGTGCTGGAGTCAGGCACCCATGGAGAACGCCCACGCTCTGGAGGATCCACGAGGTAGACAACAAAACCCTGACCCAAGAAGTAAGAAGCCCAGCCAGGACGTCCGTCAGGTGTGGTTAACCAGCTCGTTCCACTTTGACACATTCCTGGCCAAAACACAATAGGACTTGGTTTGGTAACACTTGCCGGTTTAAGCTCTTCAACATACATTTGCTGTATCATAGCGGTGCCATTAACGTTGATGGTCTGTGGCACCAATCAGTACTACAAATGTACTTCGACACTCTCGCTACCGTACTCCCTGTGTCGGATTCGCATAATTCCCACCAACATAGAAGCACCTTCTTGTGTGCAGTACTTCCTCCATTGTAACATAAGAGCACGTGAGGTTCAGAGAGACAATGTCTTTTGGCAATGCAGAAGCGCCCTGTTAGACACCCACGCAATGGGCGATGATATTGTCAATCGAGATGGCTTTTAGTCAGAGTGTGAATTGATTGTTTTGTGTGACCAGGAAGCAATGCGGTTGTTGCACACACGTCGTTCCAAACATCGTCTCCATGTCCATGAAGTTAAATTTTATAAAAAAGGTACAACCACATTATAGCTTGGTATATCGGGCCAAGTGTTTGGGGTTGCATTCTCAATTACGTCGCGACACTACTCCGTAGATGTATCAAGACTTGACAGACCTAAGGTCTTGAGATTGAGCAGGTCGATCATTGTTGCATGCCTTTCGGTAGCTAGAGGAGAAAGCACCTCTTGTACTGTAGTTTGCTGTTATTTCTTTGCTATCACTTGGAGCCCACTGTCCGACAAAAGAACGTGAGTGGCCCATTTGTGCCAAGTTCTCGGCTTGCGTGGCTTGTGCGCTAAGATGGTGGGCACTGAGTGCACTAGTGTGGCTTGTCGATAGGCTGTGATCAAAAGCCTCTGACTCGTTACACAGTTTTCCTGGATACTTGATCTCGCATCCCTGTCATGCAAGAGATATTCGCAACCATTAAGTGCTAAGTTAGCTTGTGGACATACTTGGTTCACTATGGGCTGTCATGGCGGCAAGGAAGCGCAGGCTTGGGAACGATGTAGCTGCTTTCGGGCTCAACCACGAACCCGAGCACAAGGAGCAGTTAGTCACCCATCCAGGGTCTATTGAGAAAACGATGAGCTGGGTTCGACGACAACCATTGTGGATTGTCCTTGCCATTGCGTCTGGGACATGTGCTGCTATCAATGGTGTCTTTGCAAAGCTGTAGGATGATTCTATAACTACACGAATTTGCGACTGACTTGCTGCTAGCACAACTACCTCTTTGACCTCGAGTTTTGCATCGACTATATCCTCGGTGCTGGGCCTCGATGAGAACAACAAATATGTTAACCTCACTCTAAGAGGAACCTTCTTTGGACTGAACATCGTCTTTAACATCGCCATGTGGGCTTTGTTCACTGCGGCGCTTACTCGATCCAGCTCAACTACACGAGTCAGTATTGTCAACGTTTCGAGCAACTTCTTTATCACGGCCGTTTTGGGAGCTATGATTTTCGGTGAGAAGCTGCCGCTCGGCTGGTGGTTGGGTGCTGCTCTCCTCGCAGCTGGCAATGTGGTTATTGGACGAAGGGAAGAAGTTGAAAAGACAGCTGCATCGGCCGAGCTTGACCAAACACGAGGTGAAGCGCAAGAGGCCGAGAGTCTACTGTCGGAACAAGATGGAGATCTATTGGCACCAAGAATGAGCCTTGAGAGACATACAACTAACCCGACTTCGGGTCACAAAGCCACCACTGGGCGGCCTGCTGTTGACCTTCTATAAAGGTTAGCCGCAGGTCTAGCATTGAACCACCTGCAATACTGCGAGAAATCGAACCATTTCCATCCACCTGGGCAAGCTGAAATAATCTGAGTCTTCGTTTCCTTTCATCTCTGGAGAGAACATGATCCCTACTGCAGCTGGTGACGATGCAGTTAGACCTTGGTGCTATGGAAGAACTCTTGAATCTACGACACTCGTTTGCTCAGTGATTGACTGTACATGGCCCGAATCTCAATGCATTGGCTAGTGGGGACACTGTCGTCGAGATCAAAGTTTAGAGCTACTGCTCCTTGGTTCGTAGACTGCAAGACGTTGGCTTCGCCATAGGCCAATCTCGTTGCCGTGATTAGATACAACACCGGTTAACCATGGATTAACATCATCATGACGAGAATACTTGATCAACGCTTAGTCTATCATGTCCTTTTCACCACATTGGAATAAGGTCTATGTTTATGACGATCGAAGATAGATACACCAGCTGCCGTTACGAAGGGCGAACCGAACACCATCAGGAAGGAATACTCAATTGGTTCTTAAGACGACTCTTTGGGAGCGACTTCCGAGCGTGGTGGAAGGCGAGGGGTTGTTCAGTAGATATAGCATACGATCGAGTTAGTCTCAAATGTATTCTACGGCGCAAACGGACGCTTTGAATTTGTCGGTTCACGCGTTGCACACACTATTAAGCATGTTATACCGAAGATGTGACTTCACTTAGAGAGAACGTTTCGTCTTAATAATAAACGCACAATATTGCCGGTAGCACAGCCATATCATTCCGCACTAAACCAGATTCGACATATATGCTCGACTCCAGCCTTGACTGCCTCTTCGTCTGGTGTGAATAACCCGCAAAGTCTACAGAATTATTCGATATATTGTGAGACTTCCCTTCTCGAGCACTGGCGGTCCTAATTTCAAGCCTCCAACCCTGAACTACCTCCATTGAAACTTGCAAGTCTCATATCTGAACGCCGCCACCCTAAATCCGAAAAGTCTCAAGTGCCATCCACAATTATCAATGCCGACTTACAACTCGACACAACGGTCGGCTATCTCTCAATTCGTCAACTTCACACAAGCCAAGGAGAGTATCGCAGCAAGGGTAAGTGTTTTCTGGCTGTATACCAGACCGTTGCTGACTTGAATGGTATAGCTACTAAAAACTCATGACTGGGATGTGGAACGAGCAGTAAATGCGTAAGTACCATGGTTTCTTTATCTACATTTAGTGGCGGCACCTACAGGCCCGCAGCAAATTTGGATGTTTCACATCGGTTCTACCGTCAAGCCCGCAAGGACCAGAATCTAACGCGTTGTGGCTTGTGGAAAAGATGGCACTAGTCGTAAGGGCACTCTCACTCACAGCTTCTTCACCACTGCACCTGCCTCTTACGCGACAACCTTGAGGCTGGGTAAGGTCGTCTCGCAAACCAAACAATAAATGACCGGCATCTCGAATTTTACTACCAGTTTCATCTGGACATACGCTCCTTACTTGGCACTTTTACTACTACCACTTCTATCAACCATATTCTTCAGCATGCCTAAGCGAAAGGCATCTGCTGCAGAGGCTCCCGTCGAAACCGTGAATGCCACTAAAACAAAGAAAGCGAAGGTTAAGCGCCACACGACGACGACAACCCTGTGAGTATTGCTCTGTACCCGATCACGACTGCAATGCAAGAATATTCCTATAGCGGCAAGGGACTCAACTTAGTGAAAACGTGGCGTGGAGCAGCATATCTGTGCCATGTAGTGAAGGCAATGTCGGATGTTGCGAGCAAGCTGGAAGCCTGCGGCATCTATCAAGCCCACGACTTACCTCACAATTGCCCATAGCCAGGTGTTAGGTGGATCCAGCAGTTCTTCGAAGGCCGTCGTTGGCATAGCGAAGCGAAGTGGAGGATATGATAGATGTCCGTTACCTTCACCCGGTCACCTGAGTGACCGGGTGGGCTACGGGTGGTTATCGACAACCTTCTGTACAGACCTACGACGCGGACATGTTGCAACCCACCCTGAACACAATAATCTGGATGTTGAAGATATATTCCCTTTTGCTTTGACGATGAGCTGCGCGCCTACCGTTACCATGTGCTTTTTCAGGCTCTTGCTAACTCGATTATTCCACAGACACTACTCAGGTACAACCAGCAATGGGCCCACGCCAATCCAGCAGAATATCAAGAAAACTTTTGATTCATATCGAGGTAATGCAACAAATTCAAATACACCCATCTTGAGCCGCTGTTAACAAGTTCTAGATAATGCCGTATCCGAGCCTGATGCGATAGGCACAGATGGTGCAATGAGATACCTCTCCGACCTCAACATCGACCTAGAAGACGCAACCGTCATGGCAATTTTCGACCTCCTCGACTCTCCAGCCATGGGCGAATTCTCCCGCGAAGGCTTCACATCAGGCTGGACATCAGCCTCCAACCCCAGCAATCCCTGCGATACAATCGACCGCCAATCCGCCTACATCAAAACACTACAATCCCGCCTAACATCAGACTCGGCCTACTTCCGCCAAGTCTACAAAAACGCCTTCAAATACGCCAAGCCAGCGAACCAGCGCTCCATCCCTGTCGACGACGCTTTTGCCTACTGGGACATGTTCTTTCGCGCCGGTCACAGCGGCATCGAATGGAATACCTCAAGCACGAAATGGATGGACCTGTGGACGGAATTCTATAAAGAGAAAGTCAAGAGGCCTGTGAACAAGGATTTGTGGAACCAGGTGGCGGAGTTGGTTAGGAAGACGCGTGAGCCAGGTGGTGAGAGTCTGGATTGGTGGACGGAGGATGGAGCGTGGCCGACTGCGGTTGATGACTTCGTGGCGTTTGTGAAGGCGAAGAGGGCGGATGTGGGTATGGATACGAGTTAGAGGGTTGGAGGGGATGGTGTTTGATGGGCGTCTGATGCGTGTGATGTGGCGAGAAGGTCACGTCTAGATTGTATGTGGTACACATACCGCTGGCATGCCTCCTCGTTTTATCTCTTCGTACGCACATACGGATAGACATACAGTTGATGCACAACAAACTCAGATTCAAATGGTTCAAAACCACCACGTTCATGAATAGATAGGAAACACAATCCCAGCACCGATGTTATGCATAAGGAACTCAAGTTAATACAAATTAAGTAGTTGCCTAGCTATTCAAGAATGTACATTTCTCATCCTCTGATTCAAATAGCCCTAGCGTCTGGCGCACGTTGTCATCCACACATGGATGGGGAGCTGGGAGGTATAGAATTGCTGATTTGCTGATTTGCTGTGTTTGGTTATTGTAGCGGTGGTGGTAGTATATAGTACATATCATGTGCTCTGAGCTCTGAGCGCTTCGTTGAGCGTGCTGAATCGAAACATTTGCTCCTCTTGAGACTTGAGTTGCGTTTTTGACATGCAAGGACTCAAGTATTATTACTTCTCTCTTGAAAAATGGCTCAGTCGATGCGCATACCAACACCGAGATCTTGATTTCCACATGGTCCGGAGTTAATGTACGTCGTCGTCCTTAAGTTGCATTCTCTTCCCTTACAGCGCAGCCTTAGTCTGCCCACCCTGCTCACCACCAGCGTTAATAATCCCACTCGCACCCTCGCTCATCAACTGTCTCTGTCGTTCCTCCTCCTGCATCATCTGCTCCTCCTGGAACGCGAGCGCATACGGCAGACCCAGAAGCAGCACGCTCGTGCAGATTACCCAGAGGCCTTTGCCGCCGTAGGAGAATGTGTTGCTGGCGGCGTTCATGGCGGTGCCGGCGACCGAGGAGAGTTTTGCGCGGGTTTGAGGGGGGACGATGTCTTTTAGGGCGGTTATGCGGTCGTAGAGGGATTCATCGAGGGAGGTGTCGAGGTCTTCGGTGTCGGAGATTTCGGAGTCTGGGAAGGATGGGGTGTTAGTGGATTGTGTTTGATGCGATGGGGATGGAATTGATTTGGGCAATGGGATGGTCAAAGACGAGTTTAAGAAGTGTTGTTGCGTGTAGGATATAGATGAGCTACGGCATTGTGAATGGATGATGGACGGAGCTGCCTACCTGTATCTGTGTAGTCTGCATCGTCGTCAGCTAGGAGCACTTCATCTCCAGCTGATGCTGACTTTTCGAGGAAGGTTTCGTCTTCCACTTCTTCGAGGCGGACCATCTTGAGAAAACGCTTGAGGTTGAGAAGCTTAGGAGGTTATGCTGGATTTGCGAAGATATGAAGAGTGTGATTGATGCGCGCGGTGGGAAATTATCGAAGTTGGATGAATGGGCACGATCATGTGCTGGTAGCAAGTGATGCTGGCGGACAAGTTGCTGCAACTTTTCGGAGCGTTGACGTCGCCTTGGCGCAGTTTGCTGGGAGTATTATATACATCCATACATCTTTCCGTTCGTACAGTTCAGCTCATTTGTAAGTGCACAGATGCTCTTAGGAACGGCTCATTCGCGTACTAGAGCCGCTCTGATCATCTAAACCATGTTACTGTACATGCGATAGCGCTTAAAGCGCAAACCAAAATACGAGTATGCTTCCGTTCATGGACTATGTGATCCGTGAATTCGGCACGACAACAGGTTGGAACTACGACAATAGCTACGCGTTCCTAACGTCCACAAGTGATGCACTGCTAGCTTTCCAAACACCTACCTCCGCGACTCTTCACGTCTCGTCCCTCAGCACCGCCAATTTCGCGACTTCGTATACCCTATCTGCACTGGGCCAGCTCGATGGCTCTATCTCGTACCTCTACTCGAATGTCCCACTAGGTCATGTCGAGAGCAAAGGACCGAGCATACCGTTGAGGAGGATTGTGGAGGGATACCGGGATGTGCCGCTACCAGTGAAGCTGGAGGATGTGGTGAAAGGTGTGGATGAGTTAAGGAACAGGAAGCCGACATTGCTGCATGCTGCACTTGCTCTACCTCCGCCGAGCACGCTTACAGCTCTATATGCGAGGCGGGTTCGGCCAGAGACATTGTTAAGTTTGTACGTGAACAGTCAAACTGTCAACACGCCCGCGACTGCTGGCCCACCCCCAGCGAGTGTGCTGGCCCATATACAGCATGACGCTGGACGATTCTCGGTTGAGGGATTAGGATCGACGGACAATGCGCTGTTTGGGCTAAGAGCACTATGGAACTTTGGAATTGGCGGGCGTGAAATTGAGCAGGAGAGTCTTGAGAGTCTTGAAGAGTTGGGAGGAAGCCCAGATGTGCCAATTGCACCAGAAGAATTAGGCAGACTGTCGCCATATTTCAAGAGACTGTCAAGCAAGCCGAACTTGTTGTCAGCTGGTGCCGAGTTCTACTATTCACCTTTTTCGCATGTTATAGGCTTCTCGACTGGACTGCGATTTGCAACATTGGCCTCACACATTACAGCGCCTGATGGCGACAGGATTGGGTCCAAGCCTCTGGCAGGGACTTCTGCGGCGCTAACTTCAGCACTGCTTGCACCAGCAAATGTGGCACAATCCTCCTTCCCTTACACTATGACCTTGACACTGAATCCGATCATTGGAGCCCTCAGCTCGGCTTATAGCATCAAGGCTACATCCAACATGGCATTGTCTTCACGATTTGACTTCAATGTCTACTCGTGGGAATCGAGATACACTCTTGGTGCCGAGATTTGGCGAGGTCGGAATCGTACTGTTCCGAAGCCAAAGGTGCTTGAGGATGGAGCAGTTGTGGATGCGGATCCGGTAGCATGGGCTCGCGAATTGACCGAGGACTGGTTCACACCAGAGGAAAGGGCTCTGAAGAATGAACGACTTGATCGAGAGAACGAAAATGTCATCAAACTGCGAATTGATGACGGGTTGAACGTAGGTGCATTGTGGACAGGAAGAATCAAGTCATTATTGGTCACTGCCGGAGTATCTGTCAATCCTGTGACGGTTGGCATGGGAAGTATGATGAAAAGAGATTCCATGACGAATGTAGACTCCGAAGGAAGGAGAAAGAGGTGGACTGGAAAAGTGGGTGTTAGCATTGCTTATTCCACATGAGAGCTGTGATCATACATTCAGGAAAACCTCATGGAATTGCAGGGGTTCATTGATAGTCACCTCGCAGCCGCTCTGTGGGCAACGAAGACTACCGACTGGCAACTGTCAACATTCCGTATCGACAAGCGAAGGCACCCAGGCGTCATAGAATCGTCCTGTCATCAAGCCGGCAGGCTAACCTTTGCCTTTCAGTGCGCATCTCAGCCTTCAAGACCATATTGCAAATGCTGTTCAGATGGAATGCGGCCCCCCCCCTTTACATCACTTGAATCTTTAGCTAAAGATTCCATACCGATATTGAGCGCTGCACGACCGTATTCCCGAGCCAACTCTTTTAGAGTTACCCACCGGAAAGCTGTTCTACAAAGAGGCGGATAGCCTTCGACTTCGATTGGCGTCTTCGTCCTCTTTCTGGTATACCCATCTTCAATACTGGTAGCTTCCACAACGCACGAAGTCGGAGACAGAAGAGCCTGGTTTACGACAAGCCGTCACGCTATATCCACCTTAAGTGGATGCTATCTTAATCGCATCATTTCCTCCGAAATCGAGGAAGCTTGGGAATGATGCGCTACAACACGACGCACGAATATGAACAACATTACTTACATGCGGTGTGGGAAAGTAGGAAAACCACGATGCTCCTTAGCCCTATATGCTTACCTTCTGCAGTACTTATAGTACAGCATACATATCGAGCGTGCATGACATGCTCGATTACGAGGATGATCTCCGGCTTCCAGCACTAACATGGACTTTGAACCGTTAGCACCATGCTTGATCGAGCTATATCCGCTTTTATTGGCAGAGCAATTAACTCCAAATATTAGGTTAGAGCTAGTTTTATCAAGACTTGAAGCGTCTTTCCTTTACTGCCGTTGAAGACCGATTGTTTACTTTGCTTCAGTCACCTATATTACCCTTTTTTCTGGAGTACATGTTGTTTGTGTGACATACGATACAACTCAGACATAGTACTTCTTCCTTGTAGCGTTTCGGAAAGCACTCCAAGCATTCTTTGGAAGCACCCGGAGCAACGCTTATTGCTCGAGGAAGAGCTGTACCGCCTTCACTATGCTTTAGCAATTCTTCAACAACGAGACACGAATCCCCTTGGTTCGAACATTTTGGAAAGCACAGTATAAAGACTAGCTCTCCTGCTTCACGACTTCGTACATCGCCCTAGAGTCCAACTGATGGCCACCACGGTCCCTCCAGACCTTAGTCTGACATCCATATCTATTGGCTTCATCTCATTCTTTTTCACGGTTCTCACTTGGTTGGGAGTATATCTCGGCCTCATCAACACTTTGCGCTCCGCCCCTCTAGCTATTCCTCTCGTACTCGGTAACCTTCGCCAGGAAATTCAGTTAGAGCGAAGTTTGGTCCGACAACGCATCCGTGAAGGCGATAGGTATCACTGCTTCTCTGGACGACAGATGCGTCGGATGGGCAATAGCGAGAGTCATATCCGACTGCTTGAAACCACCATCAAAGCTACCTGGAAGCAGTTCCGAGCACTGGAGAAGCAGTTCATTATTCCTAGTGGAAGTGGAGACGTGGAGGACGTCAGAAGTGATGATGCGGCAAGCGAGGCCAGTGATATGGAGAAGGGGAATAGCTGGCAAGACGAGAAGGCAGATGGCGGCCCCCGAGTGAGGGATGGAAGGAAGATGAGGAGACGCGACAGCCACATTACAGATCGCATGGGCATGTGGAAGGCTGGGTTATCGATTGACAAGCGTACTTATTATAGCACCGGTATGAAGGCGAGGTATCTATGGTGGTGGAGACGAGACGATATTAGGGGCATGCAACAGCGACTTGCAGGTTTACAGATCAGACGAATTGAGTGGGAAGTGTACGAGACTAGTGCCTTGGTGAAAAGAGGATTAAGCATGCTTGGAGGCATGTCTGGGGAGGACCCCTTGTACGGTTGTGGAGAAGATATCCCGAACGGAGGGCCACGAGGTAATGGTGGTGGAGACACTGGTAAAGTCAGAAAGCGACGGAGTCATCGGGCGAGATCGCAGCCTCAATCTGTTACCGTCGGAAGGAGGAGTCGAGACCGAAGCCTGCCGAAGTACGGAGTGAGGGAGGTGTATGAGCGTGAAATTCGAAGAGTAAGGAGCCCTACAGAAGGTTCACCATCCCGTTCTCATTCAGCTTCGCCATCACCGCCGGCTAGAGTTGCCGGAAGCACAGTAAGTAGGGGAGGGCAGAGACAGACGAGAAGCAGAACTCCCTCTGTGGTGGAGTACGAGATTGTCAACCCTGGTAGGGTCTGGGTGGATGTGGAGGATACACGAAGCAATGCTGGTACTCGTAGAAGTTCGATAGTGAACCGAGGTGAGCGACCACCACCAGCACACTACCAGAGCTATGTGCGAGAACGTAGTCCACGCCGGTAGAGACTGTATATTAACAATGGTTTTGACCCCTATCTATGTTTGCCTCTCCCCGTATGCTGCCAGGACCTTCAGGAGCTAGCGGAACCAATCGGAGTGCTCTAAATCCGGTCTCGTCCTTCCCCCCACATTGAAATTGTTCGAGGCGTAAATATCTCCGCACTCACGCACTCCTGCTTGCTTGCCTGAATTCTTCACCAAAAGTCACAACATGGATTCAAATGGGAAACCAGTATGGGCAAGGGTCATTGCAGACCGTGGTGATTGGTTTCTTACTTTTTGGCATGCTCATCGAATCACCTTCGTCTTGGTTGGCGCGGCGATCTGTTTGATATTATTGTGGAGGTTGCGAGACCAAAGATCAGCACCTGACCATGCGATCTCACCCGCAATACAAGAGAAGGCAGCATGGCTAGATACAAGCACCGAGAAGAATGACAAGAAGGACAATTTTGCGCTCGATACCGGCGTACAACCCTCTCCCACCACTGCTGGTCGCAAACCTAGAGGCGCAGCTACCCGCATCGTATCCGGCCGCAAACCAGTCTCACAAGAAAAGGCAAGCCAACAGACACAGAAACACTTCGTCAAACCATACGTCTTCTACGCCTCCCTGACTGGAACGACCAAAACGGTAGCTGAAGAGGTTGTTGCGAAATTGAAAGATCTCAGTAACACCAACACTTCAATTGAGACCCCAGAATTGCTTGACCTCTCTTATATAGATTTGGATGACTACTTCATATCGGGTCCGACGTCTGAAGACAAGGATGTCGCACACTTCTACACCATCATCATCCCGTCCTATGACATCGATTCTATAATCACCAACTTTCTCGAACACCTCAATGAAACCCACCACGACTTCCGAATTGATACTGCCCCTCTCTCCAGTCTCGCAGGCTACTCCGTCTTCGGACTTGGTGATAAGGAAGGATGGCCGGCAGAAGAGCGAGGATTCTGTTCACAGGCTATTGAAGTGGATAAGTGGCTTGCTAAGCTAACAGGAAGAAAGCGAGCATATCCAATTGGGTTAGGTGACGTGAAGAGCAACATCAAGGAAGCTACACAAGAATGGATAAGTGGGATAACGTACGCACTTGAAGACTTGGTTGCGAATGGTGGTTTAGGTGAAGGTGTCCCTGGTAGTGGTGCACCAGTCGAAAGTGAGGATGAAGCCGCAGATGAAGACGAAGATTTCCCTGATCTGAGCCGCAAGAAAAGACAGAAATTGGATAGGACAGCAGATCTTGAGGATGTTGGTGGGAAGAAGTCAACTTCAAATGCACCACTCGCTACGTGGTTGCAAATACTGTAGACTTGAACGTGGAGTTGTCATATTTCATTGTATGGTATACTACAGCTCCCTAGATACCTACCAGCCGCCTCAGAAATCAATCGTAGTAGCTTCCTTCCTACTTCCATCGTCACCAGGATTCTCTCGACTGTCAACGTCACCATCCCTAACATCGTTCGCCGTCAGAGCTTTGACCGGCACTTCCTTCGGCCGACCCTTCCTGTCAACGCGCTCATCTCTCGGATCGAAGCCACCGTTTCCAAACCAAGCCCACTCAGGCGTTGGTCCACAATAATCTTCCGGTCCGAAATCAGCTCCGCTGTCGAGCAGTTCGAAGAACCTGTCGTAATTGATCTGTGTATGCCACCGGCCATCAATCAGGAAGCGCTTCGACGCAATGAGAATGCAGCAGCTATGCGCATGCTCAGCCGCAATACCATACTCCAACCCCCTTTTCTCGAGTTCCGCATCGAGAGCTTTAACGAATTCCACGACTTCGGAGTAAAAGGGCACGTTAGCCATTGTTAGGCCTGCGCCGGCAGCGGAAGTAGTGCCGCAGTATGTCACGCCTTTTAC
>Ga0181459_100046_pt1 | contig 18567 bp, 25 predicted proteins | sample InSIn2SAF170_FD_119060 | JGI IMG/M metagenome (GOLD analysis project Ga0181459, IMG submission 119060) | Clean room microbial communities from NASA Spacecraft Assembly Facility at Jet Propulsion Laboratory, Pasadena, California, USA -... ...
CGCACGGGATAGGCGAACGACTCAATAATGGCAGCGAATACCTTCTCGCCTTCCACACTTTCCGCAATTCCTTCACTCAGCCTACAGATCCCTTCCTTCACCACGGTATAATCTGGCAAAAGCGCTATTGCTATCAGCCAGAAGTGTCGTGGGACTGTCATATTCCACCACCTTACCACCTTCCAAAACCGCCACACGGTCAAAATCCACAAGACTATCAAGACGATGAGCTATCATAATAATCGTGCTGCGAGCAAAGTGCGAGCGTATCACAGCCTGTATACGAGCATGTGTTTCGGCATCTAGTCTGTGGACACCCGGACCAGTGTGGAAGGCGAGAAGGTATTCGCTGCCATTATTGAGTCGTTCGCCTATCCCGTGCGGGCTTGCCATTCTTTGCGCAATCGCTTACAATTCACAATATTGGGCTGCTTGTGGAATCTTGTATTCTTGCTGCGCCTCAATGATAAACTCATGGTCGTCTGGAACTGTTCTGGAACAAGCAAGGTGGGACCCTAGCCAGATAAGAAACGAAGGAAGTGCATTTACCCCTCGTCTCTCTAAACAGGAACAGCCGCGAAGATGGAAACTTGCACTATGCCTTCAGACATGCATCAACAATCTGTGCCACCTGTAGCAACTCCTCATCCTGATATCTTCTTGCAACCAACTGTACATGGAGTGGAGCACCCGCTATCTGTTCAACGGAATCTTGATGAAGGATTAGCCAATAGTGTGTTGCAAAGTGGAATGGTCGCTTACATGGATGAAGCGGGTCACGGGTAGCCAAATCGTCAGTGTCGATGCCCTGGTCTGCTTCCAAGAAAGGTATAATGATTCCGGGATACTATCATAATCAGTTGATGCATCTTCGGGATACTCCAGGAGCAGGCTTACCTCCAGAATATTCCAGACAGCGGTATATGGCACGGTCCCATACGTATCGTGTGGAGCAGCCGTCGTTTGGGCCCCAGGCCCAAGAATGCAATCAAGCCCGTTTGCGACAAAGACCTTGTTCCATCGCTCAGAGTAGCGCGTCTTGTGAACGTTGAGCTCGAAGACTTCTTCCAGCGTCCATCCACCGGGTTTTGGTGTCATGGTCTCCAATGTGCGCCTGACGCTCTCGACAAGAGGCTCCCCGCTTGCGTGAATGTATTGACCCGCTTGTTGCGTGTTATCGAGACTAAACGACGAATTCGCCAGTACTAGACCTTCATCTACACTAGGGGCATTGTTCAGAGTGATGATTTCATGGCCGGCGGCCTTGAGCTTCTCGGTCGCGGTTGCCCAGGCTCTTCGGATGGGTGGCCAGCAGGGCCATTTGGGATCTTCGACGAGCAAACCGATCCTGAGTTTTTCCTTCTTGTCCAACAACTCTGATGTCCTCCAAGGGATATGAAGAGCGGTTCCGTCGAAATCCCACGGCTTCGCTCCCAGGACTTCCTGCATCAGCCAGCCTAGATCGGCGAAATTTGTGGCTAGAGGTCCGGCAACGGCTGGGAAACTGGGAGATCCGGGCTTTCCTGGATGAGCTTGGCCACCGTAGGGGGTTCGGTGTGCTGATGGCTTGAAACCGTAGGTCCCGCAACAGAGAGCCGGGATGCGAATTGAGCCGCCTTTATCATCAGTAAAGATGGAAGCGGACAACATACACTGTGAGACGGATTAAACTTACCGATATCAGTGCCTATTCCTAGAATTGAGCCACGGAGGGCGATCAAGGCTCCTTCGCCACCGGAAGATCCTCCAGCCGTCAAAGTTGGGTTGTGAGGGTTCAATGTGCGGAGGAAGATGTTATTTTCAGAGTCTGCCGTCTAACAAGGTAAAAGATTTAGCGGGGTTTGAAGCAGAATCGGAGAACACCGTACACGACAAGTGAGATGGGGATGTCAAGCTTACCATAAGCGTCTGCGGAAGATTGGTCTTGACGTAGAGTACGGCGCCCAGCTTGAGCAAAATATTCACCAATGGGGAGTTCTCTGTTGCGGGACCATGTTCGATAAAGCTCACGTAGCCCAGTGTAGAAGGTACGCCAGCAACTTTGAAACTGTCCTATTCGCATCATAAGCGTCATGTCCTAGCCTTCTCCCTGTTCCAACTACTCATATAGGCGACAGAGGTTTTTGACAAACCTTAAGACTGATAGGTACGCCATGTAGCGGACCCACGACCTTCCCCTCTTTCTCCAGATACCCGTCCAGCCATTTTGCCCGCTCAGCAGCGATATCGAACATGGTCTCCGTAAGACAGTTGGTTAGCTGCTGTGCAACCGCTGCCCGCTTACAAAACGCGGTAGTCACATCAACAGCGTTGAGCTCTCGTTTGGCCAAAGCAGCCGCAAGGGAAATTGCAGTATACTCCTCTGTGATTTTGAGTTCGGCAGGAGTCAGGATCTCGCATTCGCCAGGAACATGAAGGACAGACTTGGATGAAGTAGGGTCGGCAAGTAGGTGAGAGTATTTTTCAGGTAGACGCCATGCCTCAGGAATCTTCGCGAGCGCTGACACTCTATAATCTGCCGTCTTTTCTTTCCATGATGGAGACGGAGTGGTGGTATCAGCGGACATGCTGTACTTGATTGGGTGGGTATTTTGGCAACGGAAATCGCGATGAAAGAGCACCGAATGATTCTCGAACTATAGACAAGAAGAGACGGTATGTTAAATTGCTGAAGATGCAGGCGATGGACACATTTAAATCGAGTGGCTGGCTCGGCAGAGCTGCCTCTACCTGCTGAAGGTGGGAAGGTACTGTATGTTGAGCAGTAATGTCATTGAACGCTATCAGATAGCATAATCCGGATTGGGATAGCCGCCATATGATAGGCGTATGTGAAGACCAGACTTGGAAGCTGCATGCGATGCGGGGGTGGGGCGGCGCTGGGGGCTCAGGAGGGTGAGGGGTGCACTTGGCGCTGACCAAGCATACTTCCTACCCCATTTTCTGGCATTGGTGAAAATCATGAATATCTAGCGCGAACAGGAAGGCGAACGAACCTACCTTCTGACTGTCCTTGCGAAACAGTTCGTGTGCAAGGAATCTGAAGGAGTTTGATTGTGCGGAAATACTTGCTTCGATGTTTCAGTCTACGTTGACCTGACCTCATTTTTACTGTCGATCAACTACCGAAACAACAACACCTGAGCCTCCTGTTGAAGTCAAGCTTACGAGTATTGGCTTGAAGCTGCGCCTCTGTTTTCCAAGAACTGACAAAGTAAACAAAGGACACATGGAGTGATAGCTGGCTTTCGAGCCAACAGATGTGACATCAGAAATACTTCTAGAGAGTATAGTTGATTCGCACATACCTATACTGACGTTATGCTGTCAGCGGAAATCCGTGACTTTCTCAGTCCTCTATTGTTCTGAATGAGTCTCGAGGAAGCCCAATTGACTCTACAGCATAACACTCATTTACGTCAAGTAGGCAGGCTGTTATTGTCTCAATGTATACCCCCCTCTCCCCTTAGCAGTGTTCTCTTCGGGTACGAGATCTGATTACTTCTGAGATTGGTAGCCTCTTTGCCGATTTCCCCCTATCTCTACTCCGGTTGCTTGTACTTCGCGTCCGCCTGTGCTTTTCTAGTGCTTCAGTCTGCCCTGACGTCTCTTTCTTCTCTTCTCCTCTCTTCCCCATTTTGTTCCGGCGAACCACAGCTTTATGTAAACCTCTTCTGGTTATTGTTGGCATTCCTCTGGATCGACTGCTTGCGCTTCTGTGCAGCCAACGCCTCTGGGTCCTCGGCCTTCCTCTTGGCGTTGGATCTTCTTTTGGACGCTCTGATCCTCTCCTTGTAACTCTGCCGCTTCCCTAGCAGCCTTCTGCTCACCTCTGCAGTTTCGGTACGAATGATGGTGCCAAACTCAAAATCGGTGATGCTGCGAATGACGGGAGTCGGGACAGCGAATGGAACGCGACGGACAAGTTGAGTGACGTCGGTACCGCGAACACCCTCAGAAGTTGGTTACAATACGGGCTTCGGGAACCGAGACCAGGCGGAGGTTGGCCGTACCAGTGTCATCTGGTTGTTTGGGATGTGAATGCCGCTCGCACACGCCTCATACGTTCCCGACGGATGCGAAGGTATTCTTGCTTCTTGAACTCCAGCTCCTCCTGTGTGAGGTGGCAGCCCCCGACTGCAGCTTGGCCCAAAGTGCTATTCTGAGCTTGAGGTGTCATTCCAGTCGGTCAAGCCCAATTCATTGTGCACGGAGTCCGATGGCTCTCCTGCAACGTGCCAAAGCACTATATATATCAAGATTAGGAATGACAAGCCTGAGGCTACTATATAGCTTGGCAATGGAACTCAGTATGCGGTTTGTCGATGGCTGTATTTATCAAGGGGATCAGCATATGCCTCTTTGATCAGATGTGGAGTGAAGTTTACAGAATGACAAGCACCGCCTTGTCATCCTAACGGAATTATTTGGGCTCATCATGGGTGTCCCATATTCCAAGACTGTCGCAATTTCTGCGTGGCTTCTTGTTGGGGTTCTTTGACATTCTTGTCGTTCTCAGCTCCCCGATATTGAGTTAGGGAGCAGGGTAACTGTGTTGTGAACGCTGTTGACGGACATGGGACTAGGGACATAGTCAGTATCTCGGTGAGTAGTAGAGTAGTGTGAGACAAGTATGAAACGTACCTTGCAGTAGCGAGGAACTGGTGTTTTTCCATGTGGACGAGCTCTTTGGCCTGTACGTTGCCGACTGCGACTATGTTGGGTTCATGTGTTTCATTCGGCTCGATAGAGAATCAAAATCGTTCCGAAAGATTGTGGAATGACTTCAAAGAAAAATGTTCACCCCCTGAGTCCATCTAGAGCCTTTGATGTCATCATCAGGAAAGTATCATGGACAAACCTGGCGCCACCTCATCTCCATGAATACATCCGCAAGTTCTTTCCCCCTTCTGGACGAACTTCTTGCTCCTTGCGTCTTCCTCAACTTGAGAAGAATTTTCTATAGGCTTTTGCAGACCAAGCAGCAAAGTCTGTATACCTGGGTTAGCCGAGTGTGTAAGGCGGAAGTCAGGGAGAGCTGTACTTAAGATGGTACCAGAGAGGAAACAAGTGGCGTAGAGGATAGTGAGAGGAACTGGAGTGTGTCGGAGAGGTTATGGCATGATTTCCGGTTCAGCGAAACGGACACGTTTTGGCAGCCATGGAGGATTGCGAACTCTGTTTGCGGCAAGCTTCAGCTCATACTGGAGCTGTTGGTCAGCAGAGCTAGAGCCTGAGTCGTATTCGTCATGTTTCTTGTAGCCGGCAGTAAGACGTGTGCTGATAGTATCTGTTAGCTGTGATCCGCTTCGACAACAGTGCGATACGCACGCCTCCTTGCCAATGTCCAGCGATGTTGCAAAGGCAACGGCCAAGTCGGAGATCTCAATTGTGTGAGCTTGGTTCTTGGTTGTTACCTGACACTCACTGGCTGCCTTTTCCATTTTTGTTTGAGCTTTGGAGAAGAGAGAAATGGTAAGGCTGATGCCGGTCGAATCGAACAGAGGTAACACGTCTTTGGATCATGCCATGTGTTGCTCAGAAGGAAGCGGAATTGTCTGAGAAACCTTCTCGCAAGGATATCTTCTGTCTCGGATATTGGTCTCATCCAAAGGTCTCAAGAGAAAACAAGACAATATAGGGATGAGTAGGTGTATCAACCCTTTCCTTACTCAGTCTTGATTAGCGATTTGGACTGCGAGGAATAATGATACCGACTTGTTGTATGATGCGCTGCTCAGCGTGTGTCTTGAATAGCCCAAAAGACATCAGCTAGTTCAAGATATTGACAGGGGCTTCTCAACCGACATTCAGATATGGCATGCTCTTGATATTAGGTTTTCAGCAAACGTATCAACAAGGTTTTTTCTCTTTTATATGGTGTTTACTCTCTGCTTCTCGTTGTACATGCTCACATCCTTGGGAAATAATGCGAAAAAGCAAATACAAGACCGGGCTTAGAGATTTCCTGGTGCGCGCCTGGAGAAAAGAATCGGATCAAACTCGTATTCCGTACGTACACCATCAAGTCATCAAGCATGTGCTATCTCTATGTATTCAAGTATGTCGAGTCTGGAATGCCACCAAGGCAGCTACGGCGACAAGGCCAGCAAAGGTATACGCTACAATGGAGTCATCTAAACATGTCAGTATCTTTGAAATTACCATCAAACACATTACTGTACCATTGAAAGATGCTGCCACGTTGGCAGTGTCAGAGTTTTGTCCACTGGCACCGTCTCCGGAACCGCTGGAGCCAGTCCCAACGCCAGCAGGGTATCCAGAGCCAGTTTGTGCTGCAGACGAAGTCGTTGAAGAACCAGTCGATGACGATGAAGATGCAGAAGTGGCACTTGAGCTCATGGAAGAGCTCGAACTGTCACCTGTACCACTATCACTGGAGCCTTCCCCAGAACCTGAAGATCCTGTTCCTACACCTGCCGGGTATCCAGAACCTAGTGCAGATGCTGCGGAAGAAGTGGATGAGGCTGTTGATGATGCTTGTCGTGCCTGTTCTGGGTCAGCAGTAATATGCACGCCGGGAGTTCGGCGCGTACATCAAGAATAGGGTTGGCGTATGCTTGGACAGCGAATACGAGAAGCATAAGTGAAAGCGAGGCTGAGCTGGTGAAGAAATGCATGATGATGATTTGGGTTTTTTTTTTGGATGAGAAGATGAAGGGAAAGGAACAGACAGCACTTCAAGGGATGATACAGAGTCTTACCTACCATTTCATGAGCCTACGGCATGTTTTATACCATAATGATTTTCAATGTCCACCCACATGCACCTCCCACCATGACGGCAACCGTGTTTTGGACGGCTGATTCGGCAGCGACCTCAAATGTAGAAAGTCCAATGCCTGAGCAGCATCAGAAAACGTGTCACGATTTCTTTGCCTTCTTGTACAGTGCCAGCTCAAAAGAAAGGAAGACATGCCGTCGATGATGACAAAATTGCGGATGATCGACAGTCTCCGAGGTCGTCCGTGCGCGTCATTCAACACCAAGACCCAAGGAAACTTCAAGAGATCTGTTGCTTGTCTCCGAGAAGCTTTGCCATCGACCATCATCATCATCGTTCAACGAATGGCGTTCAGGGGCATGCATCACTACTGCGTCTTGATTCTGGCGATGAGTTCTTTTCACGGGACTCAAGCGGGCGCTCCGTGAATCTGACTGCCGCTGATGATGGAGACGACATGCAAGCACATTGGAGCTATCTCATGTGCCGGAAACCATCACAGCAGCTTTTCTGATGTCGAGATCCTGCTACCGTAGGCGTTGTTTGCCAGAGACTTCGTTCAAGTTCATTCGCAGCCTCGATGAGCTATTTCGCAGGACACCCGGGACACTTGAAATCGCATCATTTGACGGCACGAAGCGTAACTGGTTTGACAACGAAGAAGATGAAGAGATTGAGGAAGCAGAAGTAGGAAGCAGATCGCTAAGCATGTGGCAAAGAATAAAACGGCGAAGAATATGACGAAGAACGAGATGGCGACGAGGACGAGATGGAGAGATGAAGAGCCATCACGTCTCCCAGCATTGCTGAATATTCGTCTAGACTCTGTCGACCAGCCTATGTTGCGAGACAACAGACATCCCTTGTCTGAACTCCACGTACACCTCGACATATCTTCCGCCATCCTTACTGGTCGATCGAGTGGATTGCAGCAGCTCATCTGGCACCATCCCTCGCTAGCCGCAAGAGCAGAGACATCACTGGATGCACTGACATTTCCACAGCGACCTACCCGTAATTGTCGTGCTGTAGTCATGCTCGAAAGCGTTTCTCCGTTGGTGTCGACTGTCGGTGGTCGATATTATGGTTGTCAAGGATGTTTATTTATCCTCAAAGGCAAAAAACCAGGACGGGCGTGAACAGCAGGGACAACTTTTTTAATTGCTTGGAGTCTTGACCAGAGGTCCCAACATGATTGGTGATTTCCTTCTAGTTTTGGTTGCCTTGCGATCTGGTCGTTTCTCTTGCTATGCTCAATGTACACCACACTATATGCACGAGGCATGTTAGTACACATGGGCAATTGATATGAGCCTTGGTGTACTGCACTTCGAGTCCTGGGAAGTTGCAATAACTACGTAAGGTAAGTTGTTGAAGATCAGATGTCCATTTGTGGTGGCTGTCGCATCGTGACATCGACACCCAATGATATCTATCACAAATCGTGGCTTGGTTACACAAGACCCACCCACCATGCATGAAACAAAACATTCCGCTGTTCTTCATGATAACGCAAAGGGCATTTAACCCAACTATCGTGCCCTCGGGTTTGATGTCTTTACACAAACAGCTCTTTCTCTTTGCTTGCTCCTTCACGCATGCACAATATGTTCGGTCTTCACCACCAATCTCGCTCTATTCGCCATGTAGCAGGCCTCTTCAACCACAGTCTCGAAAACCGAGTCTTGGCTCAGCAGCGCGCCGTCCCATTTGTGCTGCGACCCGCTTTCAAAGCACTGCTCCTTCCTAACCACAAGCCTGCGTACTCGCTCGCATGCGTGCAACGACGGCTCGCTAATACCCGTTCCACTTTCGAGAAATTATCAATCCCCCCCACCTCGAGCAAAACCCATACCAAACCCCTCGCGAGCACCTCCACCAGAACCCCTCGCCGACAGTGAGAGCCCAGGAGACCCGATTCTCGCCCAACGAGCCGAAAGCATCCTCCGCAACAAGCGCTTCGCCGCCGATTGGAGCAGACTCCACATACAAGCTCTACGCCAGATGGAGCAACAGATAGGCCACGACTCTGACCCCGGCACCACTCTTGTCTTCCTCCATGAAGTAGAAGCCCAGTGCAAGGAAATGGTCAGGCAATCGGAGGGTAAACTACCACATGATGTTGCGAAAGTGGCAAAGCTTGTGGACGAATTGATACCAAAGGTCAGGGCGCAGACTGGGACTGCTAGGAAGTGGTGGAGGAATACTTTGGGGAGGATTGCTTGGGGTCCGACTATTGTGATTAATGTTGTCATTGCCATGATTTTCGGGTGATGTAGAGGGAGGTGTTGGACGTCTTTTGTTACAATTTCGGTACCTCAAGGGGGGGTTTGGGAGGTTTCAAACGCCTTTGTCATGTATGATGAATGATATGGCTTGGTGTTGTTGTTGTTGTTTTGTTCAAAGTCCTTGTACAAGCTGGAGGACAGTACTCTACTCTTAGTATCATCGCCGCGGTAGTTCCTCCAGGCTTCCTCCCATGTCTTCAGAAATACTGACCGGGAGAATTGAGCATCTGATCGGCGTACTCTACCATTCAAGCATCTGCACCGGGAGGCCCTGGAAACGTTCATCCAGAGTAGTAGGCCGCCCAGCCCATCACTGTCACGCATCAAGCTAATATAAGTACTCAGAACCTCGGTGCGAACGCGACTATATATTGAACGTAAGGGTTCGACCTCCCACACGCTACTGCTCGCCACAAAATTCCAACAACCTACGCACGGGAGAAGGGAAAGCAGCAGGCCAGGACCAAGTCTGAAGGGAAAGGGGCAACTTGAGACTGCCAACGTAGACTCCAAGGCAAACGCAAGCCGCAAGCAACAACGAGCAGGCACAAACCTCCACAGGCCCGTAAGATCTCACCACTTTACATAGCAGGCACAAAGTAAGAGACTCCCGTTCACGCCCTGAGACTCACAGCCCTACAAAGCGGAGATCGCGCCATCGCGGTTCTTTGCCTGTTCATTGCGTCCCTCGGCGCGCTACTCTCTGTCTCGCAGGTACGAGTAGATGCTACATCGAATGACAAGTGAAGCAAGCAGACTATGTCGCCAGGGACGACGAGCTCTGTGCCCAAGAGAAGACTGCCATGTGCTCCGGCTTTTGCATGCGGTACGGTGCTTAGATATGAAGACTGGTGTTGATTTCGTTGGCGTTATATAGTCGGAGGAACCTCTGTTTGCTTCTCTGATTGATCACGCGGTCGAGGCGAACTTGGCGAGCGCGGCGATGGGGATATTTTGTTCCTTAGTAAGTACAGCTTTGCAGGGTTTGTGAGAGCATTCGCTTATTATCGTTGTGAGATTGACCCCTGGATTCGTTTCACCGCTCAACAAATGGCAAAGGAAATTGCAAGGGGAGCGACCCTGTCTATTCTCGACCACCAACCAACAATCACCTTCTTCTGCTTTTAATTCCTCTCTACTACTACTTATCAACGTTGTACCATTGATGGGTAAGCTCTAATTGTAATGCTCCATGATAGATCTGTTCAATTCACCCCTAGCTCTCTGTATCGTAGTTGAGATGATTCAATGAAAATTCTTCACAATGTGACATTCCCACGTCTACTCCCTGTACCCCCTTTCAATCACAAAACAATGGCATGGAACCAAGGACCAGTAATAACCCTTTTCATATGCATTTCTGTAATCCTTACGTCCCCCTTTTCTCCCATTTCCTCGAGTCAACGAGACCAAATCATCAGGGGGTCAAACACCCCTTTTCTCGTCAAGCCCACAAACTCCCCATCATCCTCTTTATCCTCTCTGGCCCTTGAATGCTGGCTATACATCATCCTCCTCGAACGACTACATCCACTTCCGAGAAACAGTACACGGAGATTCATCTGTCTCATTACTACGGAAGATGGAACAAAGAAAGCCCCGGTAAGGAGTCTGGCCACACCTGTTGCATTCTTGCTATCAGATATGTGTCAGTGGACAGCGAACAGTCCTTCAGAGGAGAAGAGACTGCAAGCGCATGCCCATGGCTCTGCCATACCCCAAAGTGCGCTTCTCGGCGTGCTCTTTGTCTCGCAGGTACGAGTAGATGCTAGGTCGAGTGGCAAGTGAAGCAGACGGAATATCGCCAGTGATGACAATCTCTGCGCCGATGCGCACTCCACCGCAGGAGAAGTGGCCTCTTAATTTGGCCCCTAATTGTGCCCCCCTTCGATGGCACAGCGCTCGCTCTCCTAGTCAGTCTTGAACTGACCTTGCAGCTTCCTATCGTTGGCCTAGCACGCTTGATGATTCCTCTCTCCTTACGTAACGCCCAACAACTACAGGTTCTTCGTTATGCGTGATGTGTGTTTTGGCGTGCGCTCTCCCACTTACCATTTGCCATGGCCGTTTCTCGTTGTCGGCCTTCCGTTCCCTGTGACTTTGAGCTCCATCGTCTGCTCAATAGGCTGGGGTTTTGGCTCCCGCGCACGGTTGGTGTGACAGGTAATACTTGGGTGCCATTGGAAAAAGACAAGGCAGCATCCTCACCATCCGATGGATCGGGAGCCTTGCAGAAGGACAAGTAGCCTAAAAAATGACAGGGCACGCCGGGGAAAAAGCTAATTGTATGGTAAAAAGAAATGAAACGTACAGCAGCTGGGATTCCCACGTGGTCACCCACCGTAGTACTAATCAGCCGGTCAACTGCTTATGTATGGCAGAGCGGACGGGATGCCCAGTTTTCAGCTGCCTGTGGCCGTACGTGATATTGTACTTGGAGCAAAAATTATTCATACTCGTCGGTGTTCTGAATTTTGTACCATTCCGCCGTTGGCTGCCAGACCGGCTTGACTCATCATACATAGCGCCTCTCACTCCGCGAGTGAGGCCCGATACTGTCCAACCTTCTCTTGTAGCTATCACAGGTAAAGGAGCGGCGGGTGTCGTCAAACTAGTAAGGTACATGTAGGCGCTGTGGTTGTGCTGTAGCGGCGCTTTTAGCTGCGGTGATAGCTTTGCAGAGTAGTTGTAAAAGCAGCAGCGAAGAGAGCTAGTACGACGAGTGGCGAGACAGCGTGTGAGCAACTTAATACTCGAGTATCGCAGGTCCAGATCATGGGAGGGTCGACCAAGTTGGATTGGAGTCGTGCTCATTGCCAAGAAGTCACACATCGCGCTAGCCGGTTATGGACGACACGCTTTGGTGTTTCCTTCGTCCTTCGCTTCCTGTCTCCTTGATCGACCGCCTCATCCAAGACATGCCGTAGGGTAGCAAACAGTATTCCTCTGAAGCTCGCCAAGCTGGTCTTGTTCAAGTCCTATTCCTATCACCGCTCAGCTTGACATCGACAGTCAGGTTGTGGCTTGAAGCAACTTGCAGGCTCAGCCGCAATCTTGGCCGAACTCCTTTCTCGAGACTCGCCTCTCGTTTCTCATAACGATTTTGTGTTCATTGCTTTACACGTTGCTTGTCTGTCAGATCGCATTCCAAGATCCGACACCGGATAGCCTGCTATCATGAGATCGCATGGAGGTCTTGCGGTATCATTTCGACGCAATAGCTTATAATAGAAAAAGGTGGATGCACCCATCCGATAGCCTTATGCAAGCCACCGGTCTCGAAAGCTGTTTAGCGCCAGGATTACCTTGCTAACGACTGCATATCTGCCATCGACGGCCAATCACATTGTGCTTCAAGCGCAAGTAACTGTTTGGCCCCCAATTCAAGCCGTTGATCGTCTGCAATTTCACCTTATGTAGACATGTAAGCTCAAGTCTACAACAAATAAGGCAGCTACACCCCCTTCCCACCTTCGAACGTTAAATCCTTAGAACATTGAGCCTGATGAGAGCTCTTTTGCAAGGGTTTCATCCGATCACTGTTCTCATATATGCCTGTAGCAAGCCTAAGTAGCAGAAGGATTTAACGTTCGGCTGTGAGATTGTACTAACCCATGTACTCCGTCCTTCGACGGCTGGTATCTTAAGACCCATGTCCCGACCTGTTTCAGCCTCGTACTTGACCATTTCTTCACGGATTCTACTCTCGTCTCTCCGATACCTTGCGGTTTCGAACAGGCGACTGTCATGCAAGCTATCCACTCAAAGTTCTATAGTCAACCCTGAGATAACGCACGACTCTTCTTCTTGGACCGTTGATACGTAGCAGGTTCAACAAAGATGCAGCGGGACATGTCTTCCTCGTGTTCAAGGAGGCGTATTATAGCCTGTGTTGATGGAACCTGGTACGACGCTGATGGTAGCGAGGGTAAGTGGGATTTAAGGCAGCCTCAATTGCTGGCGGACTGACCTATGGCAGGAAATGGACGCGGCAACTGCAGCAATGTGTTTCGGATATTCGCTGCAATAAAAAGAGGGGACGTCGTCGATATTGACAGCACAAATATTGAGCAGGTAAGTCTGTTTCCCAGTGCATACAAAATGTATGTAATTAATGTGACAACAAGGTCTGTGAATACTTTTCGGGCATCGGGACCAACAGGAGACCGTTGGAGAAGTTCAACTCTGGCATCACTGGAGATGGCTGTACAGACCACATCTACAAGGTTTACAAGGTTTGTACTCGAAGATGGTCTTGTCCATAAGGGCTGTGCTAATAGTAGGACTAGTATTGCTGTCGCCATATCAGAAACTCTGAGGATGAGGTCTGGTTCTATGGTTTCAGCCGTGGCGCCTGTAAGTAGCATGCGGTCCCGATGGTCATCACAAGGCTTAACAAGAGCAGATGTTGTGACAGCAGTGGCTGATCTTCTTCACGAGTTTGGCGCCCTGGTCTATGATGAAGATTTTGACAAGACATATGCGACAATCGTAACGTTGTACAAATCACTCCAGAAGGGTCATGGCATGGAAAACCAAGGCAAGGTACGTGGCTGTTGCTCTGCTCTTGACAAACCGAAAATTGACAGCATCTTAGCTCTTTTACATACGGTCAGTCGCACACTATGACCAATCATCTGTCGCTAATCCCTAGTAGTGACCAAAAGTCAAGGAAATGCCCGCGCATCAATTTCATTGGCCTCCTCGACACTGTCAAGCGTGTCAACAACGATTTGAATCCTTCAACGCACATGCTATCTTTCCATTCAACCATTAAGCATGTCCGCCATGCTCTTGCCTTGAACGAGACACGCTCCCACTTCCAACCTGAGATGTATGGCCCCTTGAGTGATTCTGATACCCTCGAAGATCGATCTCTTATTCAAGCATGGTTTGCAGGCGCGCATGCAGATGTAGGGGGTGGAGCCAGAGATGATGGGCTCTCATTGTATCCTCTTCAATGGTTGTTGGTTGAAAGCCAGCACTATGGGCTCATTCTGGAGCATGGGCCCCTCGTCAGCCTGATAGAGAACCCTGTGAAGTTGATATATCCCAGCCAATCGGCGATTGATGGAAAGCCGTGGAACTACAAGTACGCAAACGGTGTTGAAGTCCGGATGTGGGACTTGAGAGAATCACACAACCACGGCAATCTGCAATCTCTCGGAGCAAAGAAGTTGACAAAGCCAAGACCTGTCCATGATAATCCGAAAAGTCCAAAGAAGCCATCCACTTTCCCATGGACAGGCAGAAAGAAAAGTACTGATTCGACCAATTCAAGTGCTTCTACGAAACGCCGTAGTAGCGGTGGTCCAATCGAAACACGACGTAAAAGTTCTGGTATGCTCGGTCGCTTTTTCAACAAGTCAACAGATGTTCTGGCAAGCCCTACAGAGGTTCCAGATGAGGACAACGGGCCAGTAGCAGATCTCGAAGACACTACCCGGCACATTGTCAGACTGAATCACGGATTTCCGTATATCACGTTCCAGGCTGTCCGTCAACCCTTCAGGGATGGCAAGTTGCAAGGTTATAATGAAAGAGGGCAAGGTAAGGATCTCATAAACTCCGATCGTTCTGTGATTGGCACTGATGATGATGGCTTTCAGGCCGTTTCGGAACCATCATACACCCTTCAGTATACTTCATATCGGATGTCTATGCACGCCATGGGATCGAAACGGCTATGAGACACTTCGAACACGACATTTCAAATTTCAGAGACGAGCAACATCCAAACTTCCGTGACCCTTGGATGATGGCCTTGAAAACCGCCCCAGAAGCCACCGCGAAAGCGTGTCGGATCCTCGTATGCGGTCGAACCGGTGTTGGAAAATCAACCCTCATCAACAAAGTGTTTGGCGTGCCGTTGGTATGCGCAATAAATCTTCCAGTTCATGTAATCCATCTAACAATCGTGCTAGACAGACGAATCGCACATGAGACAAGGCGACCATGATATTAATGAAGCGTTCGAGTCTGACAGCCATCCGGGGATTATTATTCATGATTCTCGCGGTTTCCAAGCTGGAGACGCCAACGAGGTAGATCAATTCAGACGTTTCATCAAGAAGCGCTCCACCCTTAGTAACCCAAAGGAGGCTCTTCACGCCATCTGGTAAGCCTCGAGAAAGAGCCCGAATAACAGGCCAAAGCTGATCTTCTTAGGATATGCATCCAATCAGATACGGATCGAGTGATTCAACAGTCCGAGCACTATGTATTCAAAATTCTGGCGGAGTATGCGGCTCATATACCCATAATCATCGTAGGGACCAAGAAAGACAAGTTTCTCGATCAGTCAGAGTCTGTAGCACGAAGGGCTCTGGAAAGGGACAATCCTGACATGGCAAACATGAGCAAGCAAAGCCGAGCCATGGCCGAACAAGATCTCCAGACCCGGCAAGAAGCGCTCAAAGCTGAACTTGGAACGATACCGGACCTCAACACAGATTCCATGGAGTTTTTGTGTGTCTCCAAAGGTACATAATTCAAATAACTTTTATGAAAGATGCTGCTAACATGTGCGCAGATGATCCAGAGTCTATAAGAGGGCTGGTCAACCGCACCCTAGACATAATCGAAGACGACGGAGCACGCCTCAAATGCATTGCAGCGCAGGTAGTTGACGTTGAGCCGAAGATTGCCCAAGCAATAGACGAAAGCATGCGTCTGCTTCGCCACGGTATATGGGCGTCTACAGTAGGATCAGCCGCTTTGTTTGTTTCGACAATAAGCACGCCAACAATTTCCAGGATCCTTTGCGACAGCATCTTGCGTTGTTTCGGCTTCCCAAAAATTGACCCCGGCAGCGTCGACAACATCATGAACAAGATAATCGGCTGGAACCTAATGCGGTTCCTCGCGCAACAAGTCGGTCAAAGTGTTGTTTTGGGAGGTAGTGCGGCGATTTTGACCATTGTGAGTTTGGGTGGGGGCGTTCCCCTCATTGCAGGAATGTCGCTGCTCGAGGCACCTTGTGCAGCACGGATGATTATCAAATGTGCCTGTGACTTGATTCTTATCTTGACTCGAGCCTTCAAGCACGGCGGTAAATTCGTCACAAGCAGTGACATCGAGATGGCCTGCAACGAGTACGTCGCCAAGCCTACGGACGGCAGCAAGGCGAAAAGAAGAAACGTTCACGCGGAAGTCATGGATTTGATACCCCAGAGGCAATTTTGGAAGGGTGTCCGCATCGCCAAGATAAGGACTGGAGTTGAGGAGATCATTGAGAAGAATCGCTGGGAGCCTAACAGAAGCGCTGCAGCTTCTTTGTCTGAAACAAAGTCGTTGATGATCACGAGGTTAAGTTCTGACTCCCTGAGGGATGAAGAGGACGCCAAGATCATGTTCGGAAAGCCAGAGTACGTGGATATCCAGGTCGACAAGATAGCAGGATCCTTCGTTCACCAGGTGGAGCTTGAAAAATCCTAACACTGAAGAAGACATTCACTACCGGCCTGGTGAGTCTGGAGTGATGGCTAGATTGAGGTTGACTTCTTCAGTACGTCTGCGGGGGACTTGATATGCTCCATACTTTCCCATCTCAGTTGCAAACATCAAGACCTTCTTATATCTTTGTAACCCCAACATAGTCAGCATAGTGTGGTTTGCGACGGCGTTGCTATGGATAGACAGGACGAGAGGTGAGAATAAGTCTGCGAGGCTGTTGAAAGAAATCAAGGTGAGCCCAGAGACAATACACTAGCTGCCCGGCCGTCAGAACATTTTCCTTCGTCAGGTGAAGCGCATCTTATAGACCTACTCCAGTCGTTCACAGGGCGTAAGGTGTGACTCGGGGCTTGCTGCTCGGCCATCTCAACGAGCAAGTCGATCGAGTTGTTCGCTGGAACCACTGCCGATATAACAAGCCCTCGTCACCGTTCTAGCTCCATATTCTGCATGTACGAATGGCGCGCTAGGAAGAGAGCTAAACCGGGAGTGCAATGCACACTGTCGACCAAGTATCCCACTTACTGCAGGGCCAGCGTACAGTCTTGGTCCTATCAACTCTTGGCTGCAACGGTTTGTTGCCGGCCTTACATGTACACAACATAATGATATGGCGGCCGTAGCAGCTTGTAGGACAAAGAAGCATCGGAGACCGAGTTCTCCCGATACCGCAGTACGGGGCAGGGGCACGAGTGGAGAGGTGCGATGAAAAACTTTGATGTGCTTTCGCACTTTGCTCAGCTGATACAATCGTGAATTTAGGCAGCTTCTGGTTTCTACAACTCGATGGACAGCTTTAGCCTTGTCTTATCTCATTGGTACTTCTTTGCAATCTCCTCACGGACACCAGGTATGATGTGTCGACCATAGTCAACAGCGTCATTGAAGTTGTCATAACCGCGGATGGATATCAGATCAGCTCCAAGTTCGACGTAGTCAAGGATAGACTCAATGACTGTCTTGTAAGAACCTACTAACGCTGTCGAAGCCCCGCGCGCGTTAGTGGCAGTAACAGTAGGATACCATAGAGCGCGGTCCTGGACCTCACCGCGCTTAGCAATGTCGAGCAACCGCTGCGATCCAACGTTCTGAGGAGTTGGAGCAGAAGACTTGGGAGGCGATTTTCCCACGCCATTTGCAGTGTTCTGGGTCAAAGCGTCGAGAGTCCTGTGCGCCTTGGCCCAGGCAAGCTCTTCGGTCTCAGCAACGATGGGGCGGAAAGTAACCCAGATACGAGGGCGATCTGATCGGCCGGCCTTTTCAGCTTCGGAGTAGATGCGGTCAATCTGGTCCTTGGTCTCCTTCAAGGGCTCACCCCAGAGACCAAAGATATCGGCGAGAGAGCCTCCGATGCGGTATGCCTCATCCGAGGACCCGCCTACGGAGACTGGAATGGTCTTGTTGGTAGGGACGACGTCGCTGTGGAACTGTTTGAATTGGAAGTAGGTTCCTTCCCAGTCAAATGGTTCCTTGGATTCCCAAGCGCGACGCAGGATCTTGATGTATTCTTCCAGGCGACCATCTATTAGGGCTCGTTAGTCTGTTCACCTCGAGCACTTGGATCATGACATACATCGCTGCTCCTTGTTCAGGAAATCACCCTCCTTGGCCTGCTCGGCATCACTTCCACCAGCGATGAAATGCACAACTACTCGACCTTTACTCAGTTGGTCTAGTGTAGCCAGAGCCTTGGCGGCTACTGTAGGGTAAAGAGTGTTGGGTCGAAGAGCGATGATGACTTTGATGTTCTTGGTGACAGCCGCAATAGTAGCCCCAAGAGTGAAGGGATCAAATCCGGAAGAACCGTAAGGAATGAGTGTGTAGTTGTACCCATAGTCATCCAGAGCGCGAGAGTACCTAATCAGGAACTCAGGATCGACACCAGCACCCGGGATGGGGTGTAGCTCGTTGGAAGCATTCGGGAATGTGACGCTGATGAACTCAGTAGAAGCCATTTTCGCAGACAGAGAAGCAAGATGATGAACTCTTGAAGTGCGAAAGCACATCAAAGTTTTTCATCGCACCTCTCCACTCGTGCCCCTGCCCCGTACTGCGGTATCGGGAGAACTCGGTCTCCGA
>Ga0181459_100047_pt1 | contig 18511 bp, 18 predicted proteins | sample InSIn2SAF170_FD_119060 | JGI IMG/M metagenome (GOLD analysis project Ga0181459, IMG submission 119060) | Clean room microbial communities from NASA Spacecraft Assembly Facility at Jet Propulsion Laboratory, Pasadena, California, USA -... ...
TATAGTTCAATTAGATCGAACTAAGGCACAAGTTTTAGGAGAGATAAATTCAGTTACTATTAGACTAGTAGCTGATCCTAGGGTTGTTCAAAGAATTGATATATTAATTGTTGACATCCATGTGTTTTATGGCTTGATCCTGAGCAGAGATTAGTTAGAAAAACTTTGACTGATTGGTCTCACATGTGGCTTCCCTATAATGGGAAACCAAATCAAATCAGAATAGATCGCAGAAAACATTTGAATCATACAGTAACTGAGTTTGAATAAGAAAATCAACCTATGGCTTTCAATAATAACATTCTTGGAAATTATTTGACTGGGTCATTTTTTGGAAATTTTAATGCTCAACAATCTCCTTTTCTTGAACATAGTGTCATATTGCAAATCGAAAATTTTTCCCATACTGGTACCTCAAAGGGTGTTAATGTTGCTGATGAACTTGTAAATAATCCTATAAATAAGCCTTTGTTTTGGTCTTTGTATTTTTATGGATCAAAATCTAATGACGGTGCAGAAGGAAGATGTATTTTAGTTAGTCGAGAAGAAGAAAAAACGATGTTATCATGTAGGCTAGAATTTGAGTGTACTAATAACATTTTCAAATATGAGGCATTGATTCAAGGGATTTATAAAGCAATAGGCCTGAATATCTAATATCTAAAAGTATTTCATGATTTTGACATTGTTATTAAACAAGTAAGAAATACTATCCATTGTCTCTCCGGTCATCTCAAACATTATCAGTCAGTTGTTCACGCTCTCATAACTCATTTTATGGCATTTGACATTTCTCCTACACCTAGATCACAAAATGTAGTAGCCGACCTTTTGGCTAATGTTGCTTCTAAGCACCTTCCATCTGAGGATTATAGTCTAGATAGATTTTCAATTGAATTAATTTTTCAACCATACGTTCCAAATATTGTCACCAATTAGCGTGTATTTAATCACGACGAGGATATATTAAATTTCTTGACTTCTGAAGGATCTTATGATGAGCAGATTATCAATGAAAGAGATCATGATCTTCAATTAAAACAAAGACTCAATGAAAATCCTATTCCTAAATCTATGGTCAAGCTAGAAGATCTTTATGATATTAAGGATAGATTCAAAATGGTCATTAATGCAAAACTTTAGAGTTCCACTTGAGGGTTTGAATTAGTAAATCTTGGCACTGAGGCCAAACCCCAGAATGTCAATATAGGACCTGGATTTTCATCAAATGAAATATTTTCTTTCCTAAGATTATTAAATAAATACGAAAATGTTTTTGCTTGGATTTACGAATATCTGAAAACTTATGATACCTCTATTATCCAACACATAATTCCAATGATTTCTGATGAGAAACAAATACAACAGAAGCTAACAAAAATTCACCCAAATCTTGAATGTCAAATCAAAACAGAGTTGAATAAACTCCTTAAAGCTAAAATATTTTTTTCTGTCAGACATTCTAAATGAGTTTCAAATTTGGTACCTGTGAGGAAAAAGAATGATGATATTAGAATTTGCATAGATTTTAGAAATCTCAACAAAGCATGTTAGAAAGATAATTTCTCATTACCAACAATGGAACAGATACTTCAATCAGTAGCTGGCTCAGATTTAATGTATTTTCTTGATGGTTTTTCAGGATATAATCAGATACTGGTACGTCCAGATGATATATTAAAGAATACATTCAGAAGTAAATGGGGAACATATGCTTATCAGAAATTGCCTTTTAGTTTGATAAATGTTGGATCTACTTTCCAACAAGCCATGGATATAGTCTTCAAAGGTTTGATGAATATGAAAGTCATTGTTTAATTAGATGACATTACTGTCTATTTTAAGAAAAGCAATCACCTGCATGATTTAAACAGAGCTTTGAATGTTGTAAAAAATATGGGATTTCCTTAAATCCCAAGAAATCATTCTTTGCTCTTAATGAAGGTAATCTCTTAGGGTTTATTGTATTCAAATATGGCATATGAATTGATCCAGAGAGGATAAAAGAGATTTCTGATATCCCTTTGCCACGTAACAAGAAATCCATGCAATCATTTTTGGGACAGATAAATTTTGTGAAAATATGTGTTCCTGATTTTTCTGAGATAGTTTTACCCTTGCAATTTATGATTAAGGAAAATTCAGTTTTCAAATGGGGACATAATGAAAAGGAAGCTTTTGACTCAATGAAAAAAGCAATCATTAATGTTCTTGCATTGAATACTCCCAATTTTTCTAGTCATTTTATTTTGTATACTTTGGCCACTGAAACATCGTAAACTGTTGTTTTAACACAGATCAATGACCAACAACTAGACGCATCCATATATTTCTTTAGCTCTAATTTGCAAGGTGATGAACTCAATTATTCCGAAGTTAAAAAACAAGCTTTCACTATATTTAAATCTATCAAAACACTATAGACCATTTCTCCTAAAAACACACGCTAAAGTAATAGTCTCATTCTCTATAGTGAGACAATTGCTAGTTCAAAGGGAAATAGGAGAGAAGAGAGCTAACTGGGTAACATCTTTACAAGAATATGATATTGATATTAAACCATTGAAAATTGTTAGAGGAGAAGGTTTTTGCAGGTTATTGGCAGGAGCATCCAATATTCTAGACCATGAAGATTCAAATAATACTGCACAAGTAAATGAGATAAGTATCACTAATTTCGAATCTCAGTATGCTGATCTTATCTTTCACTTAAAAAATGGATATTCTCCCCCGTTAAAAAAAAAAAATGTGCCTTAATATTAAAAAGAAAAAAGTTCGAAATCATTGATAATGTGTTATTCAGAAGAAATTATGATTCAATCTTATTAAGATGCCTTGAAAAAACTAAAGCACAAATAGTTTTGCAGGAATTACATCATGGCACAACAGGTGGACATTATAGAGGAGACATTACATCTCACTAAATACTACATGGTGGATATTATTAGCCAACTTTATTTAAGGATGACCATGACTACGTAAGGAAATGCAAGATATGCCAAACTACTAGTAGAAGACAAAGGAGACCAGCATTTCCTTTACAACTAGTAAACATTGAGCAACCATTTGAACAATGGAGACTTGATATTATAGGGGAGATTTTTTCACATTATTCCAAGCAACACGGATACATCCTCACAGCCATGAAACACATGGATGTCAACAATTAATATATCAATTCTTTGAACAACCCTAGGATCAGCTACTAGTCTAATAGTAACTGAATTTATCTCTCCTAAAACTTGTGCCTTAGTTCGATCTAATTGAACTATATGGACTGCAGACTTCTGGGGCTCAATATTTAATTTGGAGAAAACTGAGGTTGGCATTATATTTGATGAAGCCCCTGAATCTGTCAGACAGTTATGCAAATTTCTATTGTAGATCTTGTAACTCAAGAGAAAAGGAGGAGTATGAGAATTCGACCTGTCCCCAATTAAAACAGCATCAACAACATCTACCTTATCAGATGGTGATTTACCTGATCCTTTAGAAGCCTTGGATAATACACTAGTTGGATGATCTAGATTTAAATGGGAACGCAATAGACTACAGAGATAACCATAAGTACAGAGATGCAATAGCCATAAATACAGAGATGTAGTGGAAATAATACTTCATTTCATTAATGGAAAACACTGAAATATGCTTACAACTAGAAATGGAAATAAACCATCTAGGGTGATGGTGGCTTATCTCTGAGAAGAGATGTAGCAGCTACATGCCTCTGAACTGTGTTACAATGAGGCTCGAAGGCCTATTTATTGTTGACAAACAATGGAGAACCCTTCACATCCAAAAACCTAACCCTAGAAGATGAAATGCCACATTGTGGGCCCTGTTTGGGTAAATTGGTAAATCAATTTCCTGGGGTCGTAACATTGGCATACGATCTCGGTTTGACGGGTTCAATAGCTTGTTAGAAAGATCTATCCGAGTACTATGACTTTGTGAAGGGAAACATCGATCCATGGACCCATGTTGCCCCTAGATTTCCCAAAAAACGTCATTTAGGGCTTCAAAATGGCTCCGGAAGTTCGGGACCCGAAAAAACTACTAAAAATAGTAAATTGTGCTGCAAATAAGTAAACTGAAAAGTTGAAAGAGACAGTTGTGGTGGTCCAAATGCGATAAGCGGGTGGCCACCAACATCCACCTGGATCATTCCTCCCCCCTTAGGAAGCAATGGTCCCCATTGCGTTGAGTTCCTCTCTGAGATGAGGAAGTTTTTGCTGATCTGGGTCTCTGGTGAGTTGTTCTGCAATCTCTAATGTGTCCAGAAATGGTGGGAAGCATGGTCGATGACAGTCCACATTGAACACTCGGTACAAGCCAATGAATGGAGGAATACCTTTCTTCAAAGCATTCTTGCCTGTAGCCTTGGTACTAGTCTAAGGACCATGTCGGAGTGGTCTGAGTTTCTAATGGGTTCTGGTAAGGCATTCTATCTGTAGATGTAACCAAACTTTGTCGCCCACCTGAAACTTGTGTGGTCCCCCTGTGGGTGAGGAGAAGTTGTTCCTGTGTCTTATCATGACCGTATCCCTTTGCTACCATTGCTGCATGGAGGAATGCTTCACAGGGGTCATGGATGTGGTGACAATCTTCCCCTTACTTTGGGAGATGAGATTATTTCCTTTCTTGGCAGTAATCAAAGAGGTGGCGGTAGGTGGGGCTACCTCCGGTATTCTATATAATGAATTATCCAAAGAAATAATGACAGTATGAGGTCTAGACTCATACACAGCATGTCGCCTCCACAATTATGGCTGGCCTAATAATACATCACAAACATTAAACAATACCCCATGTGTGAAGGGCTTGATGTTGTAGGGAAGGCAGCACTACTGGCAAACTTTGAGATCTCGTCCTTCATGAAGCCACCCAATACTATACGGCTGTAGGTGTGGCGTAGTTGGTAGACCCAACCACTTCATGACCTCTGCAGAAACAAGGTTCTTTTGGCTCCCACTGTCAACAATGAATTGTAGCGGTGAACCCTTCACCGACATTTGTGAGTGGAAAAGGTGCTCCCCCTCCTCTGGGTGTTCAGGCCCATTCTTATAGATCTCAGTGGTGGCAACAGTGGCACTAGGCACCACATCAATGATCTGCTTCCCTTTTCCATTCCCCTTGTCAGGTTTTGGCTCAGGGATAGAATATGCATCTGATTCGAAAGCCTTTAACTCAGCCACCAGTGACTGCTTGGTTCGACACTCAATTGTGTTATAAGTGGGACTCTTGTGGAACTCACACCACTTTCCTATGTCCTTCTTCAGCTTCGTGGTGTTGTTCTTTTCTTGCGGCTTCGAGGGGTTGTCTTGGGTCACCCCACCTTGGCTTCGTCCTTTGGGCTTCGGATTTGCAGATCCAAAGTCTCGCTTCTTTTGTTTGCACTTTTGCTCGATTTTGACAACGTATTGGTATGCTGTGTCGAGTGAGGAGATGTTCAAGAACTCCATCTCTTCTTGGATGTATCTGTGTAGGAAGCCACTGTATTTGAGTACAGATGCAGCTCAGAATCTTTGATACCCAACTATGTACGAAGGGTATGAAATTTTTTTGTGAACTCTGGCACATCTTGGTCTCGTCCCTGCCGCAGTGTGGTCCATTTGATGTATTTGTCCTCATAGCTTTTAATAGGGTAGTACTACTCCTTGATGGCATCCCAGAATTCATTCCAAGTTGGTGTAGCTGAAAATAGTGAGCATGTACTTTCATCCTTCTGCTCGCAGTAGGTTTCCCACCAGTCCTTGACGTGGGGGGCTGCTTTGAGAAGAGCGAAAACAATCTTTTCCTGACTCGAAAATTCATGAACAGAAAAATATCCCTCTAGAAGATTTAACCATTTATCTATGGCATCTGCGTCTATTTGACCCTCGAATATGGGGATTTCAAAATTAACTTGTACCTTAAAGGGCGTGACGTTTCCCGAGTAGTTGTTGGAAGCTAATGCATCACCTTTGGGTAGCCACTGAAGGATCTGCACAAAGCTATCCATCATCGCATTCCTCTGTCACTCGAGGGCTTCTTCGAGAAAGATCTTGATAGGTTCTCCTACCCCCTCGTCTTTCTTCTCAACTGCCATGGGAGGTCGTCAGGATTTGTGAGGCTGGTCTTGCAAAGGTTCCACCAGTTCAAGCCCTAACTCCTTATATCTCGACCTTGCTGGGGACATGCAAAGAAAAATAGAGAAAAAGCAGACCACTCTAATACCACTGATCTGGATTAAAATGCGAACGCAATATATTACAGAGATAACCATAAATACAGAGATGCGATAAGCATAAATATAGAGATGCAGTGGAAATAATACTTCATTTCATTAATGGAAAACAATGAAATATGCTTACAACCAGAAATGGAAATAAACTAGCTAGGGATGGTAGCTTATCTCTAAGAAGAGATGTAGTGGCTACATGCCTCTGTACTGTGTTACAATGAGGCTCGAAGGCCTATTTATTGTTGAGAAACAATGGAAAACCCTTCAAATCCGAAAACCTAACCCTAGAAGATGAAACGCCACATTTGGGCCCTGTTTGGTTAAATTGGTACATCAATTTCCCGAGGTCGTAACTTTGGCATACGATCTCCATTTTACATGTTCAATAGCTCATTATAAAGATCTATCCAAGTACAATGACTTTTGTGGGAAGGGAAACATTGGTCCATGGACCCATGTCGCCCCCAGATTTCCCAAAAAAAGTCGTTTAGGGCCTCAAAACGACTCCGGAAGTTCAGGAACCGAAAAAACTGCTAAAGATAGTAAATTGTGCTGCAAATAAGGAAACTGAAAAGTTGAAAGAGACAATTACGGTGGTCCAAATGGGATAGGTGGGTGGCCGCCAACATCCACCTGGATCATTTGAAGAGGAGAAGAAGGTACGACATTTAATTCTTTAAGCAACAACTTTTTTTGATGTTTGAGCTCGCTAAGTTCATGCAAAGAAATATTTTCTCAAGTCTTCTTCATTTCTTCCACAATGTTATAATCCATAGGGTCTAAAACTGCTAGCGTTTTAGATGATGAGGGATGATTGGAGGCTGATGGTTGATTGTGGGGAGGTGAAACTGGAGTTTTCTTTATGGGAGCTTTGTCTTTAGTAATAGGACCTGGGTTTTTCTTCTTAGAATTTGCCTGATTAGGGTCAGCTATACTCTTGCTTTTGGTATTTATTGGGAGAGATTCATGTTCACTTTCATTATCATAATTGGGTAAGATAAAGTCCCACATTCCATGACATCCAACCGTTTCATCTTCTTCTATTTCTTTAGCTGATAAAACTGTATCTTCATCTCCATCATCATTTAGATCAGATTCGACATTAGATATAGCATTAGGCAGTTTAGGATCAGTTGACTGATTCCCTTTAAATTTCCTAAATGGTTTTTTCATAGAAGTTTCAACCACCTGCTTTTTAATTTCTACCATTTTATTAGACATAGTTTTAAGAACTCTTTGTAAACCTTCCATGTCATATGGATGCTTGATTGCTTTCTTTTTTGAATCATCTCTAAAGGTAACCTTTATGGATTTTCTTTCCTCAAGATTGTTTTTATTTTGCAAAGCAAGGATACATTTTTCAACAACGATTTCTTCCTTCATATTTTCTGCTACTGTTGGTTTCATAGCCCTATCAACAAATATGGCTATGTTGGAAGGCAAGGCAGAGATATACCATTCATTTCAAACTTCCTCACTAGGCTTGGATGTCATGGGAATTTTATTCAACAGCTAATTAAAGCAGGAGTTGAAGTCTTTGGTGGGCTCCTTTGATCGGAATTTAGATTGGAGAGATCATTAATCAAAGTAGCAGTAGACCTATGGTCTCCAAATTTATTTAGAAATTTCTCCTAAAAGTCATCCCAGCTATTGATAGACCCTGGTGGTAATGAAAAGTACCATGATCCTGCTGCTCCTTGTAGAGTGTAAGGAAATAGTCTAACAACAACTGTTATGAAACCAACTCAAGAAAAGATAGAAAAGATAGATCAACGCCTTAGAATTCAGCCTCTTCGAGGGGGCAACCTCCTTTACATTACATAAATGAACAATTATTGGATGATTCAAATGTAAAAACCTCCTTTCTATATATAGGAGTCTAAGGAGTCACAATATAATCCAGCCGACCTAACAATAATAATATAAAGCCAAAAAAATAACAATAGAGGGATTCTATGGGGCACAGTAATAACAATATGGGGGTAATAGGGGCACAACAATATTAATAAGGGGTATAACTACAATAGTAATGGGGTAATCATTAGTATTATAGGGACCCAACATGCCCCTCTCCTTCAAAAAAGTGTTGTCCTCAATGCTTGAGTAGTTCTGGATACTTCTGCATAAAATTCTCATCCTCCCATGTGGAATCTTCCGTAGATAAGTTCTTCCACTTGATAAGATACTCTAAAATTGAACGATTTTGTAGTTGTCGAGTTCTTGTTTCTGTGACTGCTTCCGGTTCCAATATGATTTTTCCTTCCTCGTCAAGTTCTGGCAATATTGTTTGAACTGGGAGCTTGTCGCCTATAACCTTATTTAAACATGAAACATGGAAAACTGGGTGCAATCGAGAAGCTGCAGGAAGCTCCAATTTGTGTGCCATACTACCAATCTTTTGCAACACCTTGTACGGACCATAATACTTTGGTGATAATTTATTATCCTTCTTAGCTTGCATGAGGGACATTTGATTATATGGTTGTAGCCGTAGGAATACCCAATCACCTATATCAAAACTTCTTTCACTGCGATGTTGATCTGCCTGTTGCTTCATTCTATTCTGTGCTAACACGAGGTTATCCTTTAAGAGTTGGAGGACTTGTTGTTGATGTTCGATGTGATGTTCCACTGCTTGAACCTTAGAATTTTCTCTTAAATATGATGTGATGGATGGTGGTTGATACCCATAAAGTGCCATAAATGGGGTCATTTTTGTTGCTGTATGGAAGGAAGTGTTATATCACCATTCAGCCAGAGGCAACCATTTGACCCATTGTGTCTGTTTATCAGATACAAAGAAACGAAGATATCCTTCCAAACATTTGTTTACTATCTTTGTTTTCCCATCAGATTGAGGATGATAAGATGAGCTATGAGCTAACTGAGTACCAAGACAAGAAAATAATTCTGTCCAAAAATTTCCAGTGAAAATGGGATCTCTGTCACTTACAATAATCTTTGGGTTTCCATGTAGCTTTTGAATTGTTTCCATAAATGCAGTAGAAACTGTATTGGCTTTAAATGGATGTGATAATGCACAGAAGTGTGCATACTTGGTAAGTCTGTCAACTACCACTATGATGACACTCTTTCCCTCAGACTTGGGTAAAACTGTGATAAAATCCATTGAAACCTCCTCCCAACATTGGCTCGGAATGGATAAAGGTTGTAATAGACCTGGTGTCTTAATTGTTTCAACTTTATTTTGTTGGCAAACCAAACATTCTGCCACAAACTTTTGAATATCTGATTTAAGGCCATCCCAAAAAAATTCCTTCTTAACCCTATGGTAAGTTTTTAAAAATCTTGAGTGCCCTCCTAAGGGAGAAGTGTGCAATTCCATAAGAATCTTTTGTTTTAACTGGGAATTCTTACAAAGGTATAAGCGATCTTTGTACCATAATGAATCATTTTGCCAGCTAAATGTATCAGACGTACTAGAATCTTGTTGTAGCTTTCGAATAAGTGCCCACACTTCTTCGTCATTCTTCCATTCCTCCCTTGCTTCGTTTATCCAATCTGGTTGGATAATAGAAATGGCACACAACAATGCTTCCACATCCTCATCCTTTCTTGAGAGTGCATCTGCCACCACATTTTGCTTCCCCTTTTTGTAGATGATTTCAAAGTCATAACCCAACATCTTTGTGACCCACTTTTGTTGCTCTTCAGAGGATAATCTTTGTTCTAAAAAGTATTTAAGGCTATCATGATCCGTTTTTACCTTGAAGTGTCTTCCCATTAGGTAGGGTCGCCATTTCTTAAGTGCATGGAGTATTGCCAACATTTCCTTCTCATAAATAGCTTTGCTTAAAAACTTTCCCTTGATTGGACGACTTTCAAAAGCAATGGGTCTTTCATCTTGCATTAGAACAGCACCAATTCCATTTCCTGAAGCATCACATTCCACAATAAAGGTTTTTGTGAAGTCTGGTGTAGCTAAGACCGGTGCTTGGCACATTGCCTCTTTAAGATGTTCAAAGGCCTTTGTTGCTTCCAGAGTCCATGAAAATGCATCTTTCTTCAATAATGTTGTTAGAGGTGCTGCTATTCTCCCATAATTCTTAACAAATTTGCGATAATACCCTGTCAACCCAAGAAATCCTCGCAGATGCTTTATGGATGTGGGGATTTTCCATTCCTTAATGGCTTTAATTTTGCTAGGGTCTACCTTAACTCCTTCATGAGATACAATATGACCCAAATATTCCACCTCCTGGACTCCAAAGAAACATTTGGATCTTTTTGCAAATAATTGTTTCTCCTCCAATAGTTGTAGCACCTTGTCAACATGTTCAACATGATCCTTCCAAGACTTGCTGTAGATTAGTATATCATCAAAAAATACTAACACAAATTTTCTAAGGAATGGTTTGAAAATTGAATTCATCAAACCTTGAAATGTTGAAGGTGCATTGGTAAGGCCAAAAGGCATGACCAAAAATTCATAATGACCCTCATGAGTTCTAAATGTTGTTTTCGGAATGTCTTCAATCTTCATTCTGATTTGATGATATCCTGAACAAAGATCCAACTTGGTGAAGTAAACTGATCCATGCAATTCATCCAGTAATTCATCAATGACAGGAATGGGGAACTTATCTTTAATAGTGAGCTTGTTGAGCTCCCTATAATCCAGACACATGTGCCATGATCCATCCTTCTTGTGCACCAGTACTACTGGAGCAGAGAAAGAACTTTGACTCGGTTGAATTATACCAGCCTCTAGCATTTCTGCAACCATACGTTCAATTTCACTCTTTTGGACATAAGGATATCTGTACGGCCTGATGTTTCGAGGAACACTTCCTGGAATCAGATGAATAGCATGATCATGATCACGCATAGGTGGGAGACCTTTGGGAGTCTCAAATACCTTGGAATGATTGTCCAGGACTTTTTGGAGATCTAGAGAAATAGATGATTTCGATGTGGAAACATCTAGCGAGCATAATTGTGCAATTACACCTCTTTTCTCCTTTTTTAGAAGCTTTGTCATACCATTAGAGCTGATTATCTTTCCTAGTTTCCCTTCAATACCCCTTAATTCAACTTCCTTTCCTTTCGTAGAAAATTTCATGAAAAGTTCTTGAAAATTTAAGGCTATTGTACCCAGGGATTATAGCCATTGGACTCCTAGTACAACATCAACACCTCCCATTGGAATAGAAAGCATTGGGCTAGTCAATACATATTCTCCTATGGATAGCTTGATATTATGGAACTTTCCAGAGTAATTTATTGTTCCTCCATTTGCAATCATCACTTGACACTTTGGTGCTGGATATAGGAAGCAATTCAAGTTTTTTGCTACCTTATAATGAATAAAATTGTGGGTGCTTCCCGAATCAATCAAAACTATTACCTTTTTATTCTTGATTTCTCCTTCTGTCTTGATGGTTTGAGGAGTGGTAATTCCCGCCAATGCATTACAAGATATGGTCAGGTTTATTTGTTCTTCATCTAGGCTTTGTTCCTGGAGTATATCCTCTTCTTTTGACCTTTCTTGCTCCTTTTCTTCTTCCTCTTCACAATCTATGTAGAATAATTTCTTCTCAGCACACTTATGACCTTTAGTATATTTGCTATCACAACTGCAACAAAGCCCTTTTGCTCTTTTTTCTTCCAATTATTGTGGTGTCAACCTTATAGGTTGTGGAAGACTAGGGGCAACAACACTTCCTTCTCTATAGTTGTGAGTGGTATGCTTCCTTGTTGCCATAATTTTGCTTTCCATTTTTCTTGCTAACCTGAATGCCTTCTCTAATGAATCAGGTTCCCAAAGGCGAACATCATGTTGGATATTATCCTTTAAAGACCCTATGAACACATCAATCCTATGCTCCTCTGGAATATCTTTTACCCTTATGTTCAATTTTTGGAAATCCTCAATGTGCTCCATTATTGAACCCTTTTGTTTGAGACTTATCAATTGGCTAAAAAAAGTGTTGCTTTTTGTATCCTCATAATGTGCTACCAATTCTTCCATAAAAATTGCCTAAGTGATATATTTTTTACGATAGAAAAGCCATTGATACCATACAAACTGATTTGGTTCCAAATATAAAGTTTCCATACGTACCTTTTGTGTGTTTTGTACATTATTGAGATCGAAGAATTGCTCCATTTGTAATATCCATGTGGCAGGATCCTTGCCATCAAACTTCCTCATATAGATTTTTGGAATATGGTGAGTCTTTAATCCAACATTAGCATCTATGGAATCCTGATTAACATTTTTTTATTCTCATCATGAGTTTCCTTTAGTGCCCTTTCACCCTTAGTGCCCATTTCTTGTAGCAACTTATTCACATTTATCTTCAATTCGTCCATGTCTGTCTTCAAATCTATCTTCAAATCATCCATCTTAGCTTCCACGTCAATCATATTAGCTTCTACGCCTTTCTTTAAATAGTCCATCTTAGCTTCTACACCTTTCTTTAAACCATCCATCTTAGATTCTATTCCTTTTTGTGTAAGGGACAGTTGTTGCACTTGGTCTTGCAATTTTGATATATCATGTTGCTTTTCTTCCTCTTATTCATGAGTCATGCTAGAGCATTCAGGTTCCTTACTAGGTGTTTGCATTTTCTTTCGGGGCATCAGTTACTGATAATAATTCTCTGCTATGCCCTTTGAATTCCTTCAAAATAAATTTTCAAACCAAGCTTAAGAAAAAATTTAAGAAAATCTACACACCCTTTTTCACTTTGTAGGAGCTCGATATTTCCTTTGATGTATCTCTGTACCTTCCAATCATATAGTTTTTAATTTGCTATCTCTAGTAGCCCTCTGTGTCCTCTTTCCAATGCCACAAGTCTGACCCAAATTGGATTCTCCAAGGAAGAGTTATGCGAAATCTCCCACAGTGACTTGATTATAGACTAGTTTAGTAGAGTGAATTTGTATGACGTGCCATGAGTTACTGTTTCAACCTTTGGATATGAAAAATGCATACAAGAAACTACAGTCCATCCTCTTTCTGTACCTTCTTTCAAAGTTTCAATCCGATCCCTAGAGAGAAATTTACGATGATTTTCCCCAAGTCACGTGTTTGGAATGTAATTCAGGAGTCTGCAAAAAGACCAACTTCCTCAGATCATATCTCTGCAAATATAGTGCTAAAAGCTCTGCAATTTGGATCCAAGTTTTAGCACAATTTCTTCTCAAATGGGTTTTTTTTGTGGCTTCTGAAACGTCATAGAAAAAACGTTATAGTGAAAATGCCACGATGACCTGTTTGGGGCAGCGAAACCCTAGAATCCAAAGCTCTGATACCAAATGTTATGAAACCAGCTCAAGAAAAGATAGAAAAGATAGATCAACGCCTTAGAATTCAGCCTCTTCGAGGGGATAACCTCCTTTACATTACATAAATGAACAATTCTTGGATGATTCAAATGACAAAACCTCCTTTCTATATATAGGAGTCTAAGGAGTCACAATATAATCCAGCCGACCTAACAATAATAATATAAAGCCACAAAAATAACAATAGAGGGATTCTATGGGGCAAAGTAATAGCAATATGGGGGTAATAGGGGTACAACAATATTAATAAGGGGTATAACTACAATAGTAATGTGGTAATAATTAGTATTATAGGGACCCAACGACAACATCTTCTTCCATTACTCCATTCAAGTTGATTGATAACATGAAATTATTAATATGTTCTTCTCCTAATAGGCCAATGTCAGGATTGAAATTTGGTAACCATTTTTCAGGATGTGCTGGTAATTAGATCAAAGGTGTACACATTCTGACAGCTCCTAGGTTGGTCCATGGCCTCAGTTGAGGCTGATTATGTTCCATTGTGTAGCTAACAGTAGAAGAGGGTGATGAAGGGGTAAAAAGTGATTGGGTAGAGGATGTTGAAGTTTATTTACCTATTTGGTATATGATTTGAAGTTGGGAAATTGATGGATGACCTTGGAATGGTTTGGAGGGAATGGACAATGATGATGATAGAGTCTCACTGTTAGATTTGGATGGTGTCTTCCTAGCCCTTTCTCGACTTGGTAGAGGAAATTCAATTGGTCGAATACCAAGTTTTTCACTTTGTGATCTAGTAAGAAGTTGTGATGGGATATATTGCAAAGTCACACTGCCTTGGGATAACTCAGACTGTTCTTCGGATATTGAAATCCCTTGGAGTTTATGAATCAAAGACTATACTCCATGGGGTTTAGGAGAAGAATTATCTAGTGTGTTTAAGGTTTCAGCAGTGGATGTTGTATTACTCTTTTCAACTTCTTGCCAAGGAATAGGAGATATAGAATGTGAAGGAGAATTTGGAGGTGATGGAGTTTTACTCTTAGGATGGCCTGTGAATTTAGATATACCTGCCATTCACAGTTAGTCACTCCTTCTAGCGCCAAAATTTTTTATGCCTTTAAAATCATAGCACCAACATTGGGGTATAACCACTAGATCCAGACCATAGTACAACTCCTTTTCTGTTTCGGACCAGTTTCCCAATAACATGTGGTTTAATTGATGAGTGTTTTAGAATGTATATCTAAGATGGTAGATGGTTTAATCTATGACTTTAAAATATACAAATATACCTACATAACCCGAGTAATCTTATAACAATGTGATTCTAAATCATTCCTATCAGACAAAGAATCATATAGATGATTTACTTTTCCATAGAAAGGTGCATTTAAATAATGATTACTTTGTTTAAGAAATTAAACAAAGTAATTATAAAAACATATCGCATGACATTGTAATATTTATCGTTGATATATATATATCTCTAATGTAACAATTCTAAATCATCCAGAAATGAGTCAATATAGAACTGCTTGAAGTGTGTGAATACATCAACAATAGTAGATTAAATGAAATGCTAATTAAATCAAGACAAAATGAATAGTGATAGAAATACCACATGCATTTGAATCTTGATATGTAAATAACATTTTGGTTCCATCACATTACTCCAAAAAAATCCATGAGATACAAAAATGTAGGTCTTGAAAATTTTCTTTCACAAAAATATGAAACATTGATCCAATGCTCATAAAAAATAAATTTATAAGTGCAGAAGTGCAACTTCTCAAGTCTAGTTTTGTACAAATTGAGGACCCTTTCTTCAATAAGTTGAAAGGGTTTATATAATAGAATTAAAACAAACTGTCAACAAAAATTTCTTAGAGTTGTTGGAAATGTAAACATTAAAATATGAGATTTGCATTGCAAAAATAATAGTGTGATTTCCTTTGAAAAGATTCATGGTATCTATTTCTTCTCCTGTATCCGCAACTGAAAAATTGAGAGCATTTTTTGAATTTCCAGAGGATCAATCATCCTTTAGTGTAGTTGTCCCATGTACATGGCATCTGAAAGCTCAGGCACCATGAAATCAACAATGTCGGCAAGGCATTTGATGGTCATTTGTTGACCGTGTGGTTTTATTAAAAAGGACCAATATGCATCCCAAGTAAGGCTTTGTACCCTGCTAATTTGTTCATCTTTGGTGCCCAAATCCTGCTTCCATTGATTTTCTAACATTTTTTCTTTTGGGAGCTTTGCGAGTAAACAGTGACAAATCAAATTGACTCCATATAAGTTATCATTTACCAGTGCTATCACATTGTTCATTATAGCTCTAGCCTCAGAAGTAGCCCTTTCTGATTTTATTAACTGTGTTTCCCATTCTGAAAGCAATACTTCTTTATGAAACTCTTGAATTTCCAGTAGGTTAGCAACCCTGCCTTCCACTTCGCTTTGCCATTTGAGGAAATTTGTAACCTTGTCATCTGCGTCCTCAAATTCTAATCTGGTATTAAATTCTTGATCGATCAACGATGTAGTTATGATGCATAACTCTAGGTTTGATTGCACTTTAAGCTTCTTGTTCTTCTATTTTTCCTCGGCAAAATGTTCCTCAAGTTGATTAATCTCCTATTTTTTTTATTATTGTTTTCTCTTCAAGCTGAGCAATCCTTTGATCTTTTTCTTTGATTAATATATTAACCTCAATGGCCTTACAATTGTGGCAGTTGTGTATGCCCCTACATATTGGTATAACTTGGTCAAATCGTTAGAAGGATTGACCTCTGAATCCTTCCATATAACATTCAAAAATTTAGATTAAGGATCTATGGATGATGTATCGTCGATTCTCCTCTTTTTCCTCTGTCTCCTGACTACAGTCCTATGCTTTGGGCTGTAAAAGAGATCCAAAGGTGGTATTTCTTCAATATTTAATGTAATTTCACCTAAAGGATTTTCAAGAATTATTTCAACCTCTTTCTAAGCTATGTCTGTACTGGGTGTCCCTTTAATGACACTCTCAGTAGCGATGGGTTGTTGAGTTGCGGGCGATGCTGATGCGATATTGTTTTGGGGGTCAGTCTGGATTTTTATCTGCTCATCAAATTGCTCCCATTATTTTATCAAGATGGGGTCAATATGACATATGTACCAAGGGATTCTCTGGTCTTTCCACGTATTTCCCCTTGCCCATAAATTTCTTCAATAGTCTTCTCCCTGCTATGCTCTGCTTGTTGAATAGTAGGGTGGTATTTAATAAATCTAGAGGTAATGTCTGTATCCTTTGTGTCCTGTATTCCATGAATTTATCCATATTTGCGGCTCCTATTTTGAATCTTGCTAGATGAGCTACTTGTGAAAATAACTCTTCTAAAGTGAATAAATCATCGAACTCATCGTCCTCATGTATAAATTTAGCAATTTTGACCTAACTGGTGAAATTGTAATCCACCTTGTTTGGATAATACTATCTCTTAGGAATCACTGCTAGACTCAGGTCCCTAGTTTTCACTGCTTCTTTCTCGACATATTTAAAATCATGCAATGTGTAAGTGCCATATTAGAGGGGAAATGGAGGCCAAACTTGTTTTTTAGAGTCTTCAAGGTTTCTACTCATCCCCTTCTCCACTATCTAGTATGATATTTCCATAGCTAATAGCTTGTTTAGGATATAGAGTGGAAGGACATGAGGGTTTCTAATACTCCCAAGAACCCTAATATAGGTGAACTTTCCTCGCCGAACCAACCGTCGATTGAAGTTAAATCAATACTAGCTTTGTTAGACACCCGAAGAGCAGGTTTGTTGAAAATGGATTGATGAACAGGTAAAACAAAACCATGATGAATTTTGTATATATGATTCTTATAGTCAGAATTCCATAGATACTTATGTTAAATATGAATAGGGGTTGGATCTTGAACAATCCATTTCCAATCTAGAATGGGAAAGTTGGAATTAAAACAGATTGTGTCCATTATGTAGGCACTCATATAAAATGGGGGCACGAATCAGGTGGTGAAAAATATATTACTTCTATAATCTAATATTTGATTGGCGATTTTATCTGATAGAATGGTTTCCTAATCCATAATAAATGAGTTGGATGCTGCTTCTATTAATGGGACCATTTCTATAGAAAACCTAGCAAAATCTAGGCTTCCAAAGAGCCTACATACCATTATAGCAGCATAATAATACGAAGACGCTAAGGAGTCCACATAGTACATACCAGAGGATTCATGTTTATGCTTGTTTGGAAAATGTCTCCACTATTTGATAGTGTTTGAATCTAGGTCATTCTTCTTAGTGAAAGCTTCCAGAAATGCCTTGTTGTAGTGCCACTGGGAATCCGAAAAATGATACATCTTCTTAACATCTTCAGGCTTGAATGCCTTGAACATACTCCCATCAGCTGTGAAGAAATCTCTATCTGTTATATTAACACTTTCGATTACCCATCTCACTAGATCATTATATGGTAACACTTTGGCCTAGGCTGCTATTTTATGAAGGAAGGAGTTGGCCAAGTCATTGAGAATGCTTTCTGTTCAATCATTTCCATCCGTTGTTGCTTATTCCTCTATCTCCATTGGATTTTCTACTTCGAGTAAAGCATAGATGCCTTCCCATGAGATTTTACCGAGGCCTAGACAAGTAGTACCTGCAATTACCACCAATTTTGCTCGTGCTTTTTCCACTGCAATGGGGACCTTTTCCTTCCAAGATCTCTTAGACATCTTGCCTTATTGTTTGATTCTCAGTCAATTATGAAAAATGAGAAAGAGGAGCATAACATTTGAAAAACTTGAGAAGAGATAATAAAAATTACAGACCAAATGCAGTTAAGTGGATTAGATGCATGAGATGTTATATTGTACTTAGCTATTAAGGATCTAGTGGTTATACCCCAATGTTGGTGCTATGATTTTAAAGGCATAAAAAATTTTGGCGCTAGAAGGAGTGACTAACTGTGAATGGCAGGTATATCTAAATTCACA
>Ga0181459_100036_pt2 | contig 18510 bp, 20 predicted proteins | sample InSIn2SAF170_FD_119060 | JGI IMG/M metagenome (GOLD analysis project Ga0181459, IMG submission 119060) | Clean room microbial communities from NASA Spacecraft Assembly Facility at Jet Propulsion Laboratory, Pasadena, California, USA -... ...
CTATCCCCTTTTATAGGCTTGATGGACTCTCTAGAAACCTTATTTTATTATTTTGCTTCGAAAAATGAAGGCAAATACCATGGGAAAATTCCATCCATTTTTGACCATATCATAAAAAGGAATTTTACAAGAAACATTGTGAGACATAATCAATTTTTTGTACTAGTAACAAAACCCATGTTCCATAATTTTTATATTCTTCCTCATTGCTTCGACAATCATACCCAAAATTGATTGCATAAAAACTTTGACCTATGACATTGTTTCGGAGCTGGAGCTTCACATGTGTCGAATTATTTTAATACCTCTTCTTTTAAAAACTATGTAAATTAATTTCTTTTAGAAAGATGCACATATCCTAACCATTATTGTGTATGAGAACAATTTTGTTCATACAAAAACTAGGCTAAACAATTCATCATCAACAAAAACAACTTAAAATTAATTCAATCTATTAAAGACATACGAGTTAATAACTTTTTTCCTTCAAATGAATCTCAACAGATTTGGGTTCTAAGACGTTAAAAATGCATAATAACACTTGTAATATGCGGTCATGAATCATAGGAAATGGGTGACAAAAGATTGAATGAGTCTTGCAAAGGGTGGCAAAATGGGAACCCAACGTCTGCCCCACACCAACGCATTTGCATGTCCTCATGCAAAAGAATTCCACTCTCAAAAATTCAAAAGAGCCCTACGGCATGTTCATTTGATCTTCCAACTCATGGAACATTACAAATGAGCTCAGCTATTGTTAAAGTGAGATGCTACGTACAATTACTTCTTAAAACTGCAAAATATATTGTAAGCATGTTCCTTCTCTACTGCTTGGAATACATCACTTCCTTCAACGTCAGAAACAACAAAGGTGATGCATACAAAAACACAAGTCTTTGTTTTTGGAATTTGATATGTCTTTGTTTGTGGAAATCGTCGTCTTCTTTGTTGTCCCACGCGAGAAATGTTGTTCCCATCTCACGAGATTTCTAGGTATCCATGGCTTTTCTAGTCTTCCTGGGCCATAGCATGTGAAGAGATTGATATGAGACGTGGATAATAGATTAGGTGAATTAGCTCGACCCGACAATATATTTAGTCCACCGACTAATATATAATTATATTCATAATGATTGCGTTTTCCTCACTTCGTGACTCAGTCCACAAATAACAAAACGGATTGGTTTAATGGTTTCCATCATAAGAAAATAGCGCAGGCCCCTGCTTTCCGTAGAAGAATGATGCCCTTGTCTATGCTTATAGAAGAATGTCAGGTTTTGGCTGGAGGAACCGCAGCGTTGGCATGACGTGGTCCTGGTCAACCCTGCCCGCGGGTGCCACCGCGTTTCTCAACCTCGGTTAGGGTTCTCAGCATTTTCAAAGTATATTCAAAGAAAGTATCCAATACAAAACAGTGTAGCTGTGCTACACGACATGATTGGAATTTGATTACGATAAATAAACAAAATCAAAATTATAAGTTCAACAAATATGTATATATTTTAGATAAAATTAATAATAATAAAATATAAAAAAAAAACTATAACATAAAACGATAAAATTAGGCGGGGTGTTTGATGGGCAACCAATGGGGGTGTACTGCAATGCTCCATCATGCATTTATGGGATGGTCGTGAAATATGCTTTCCAAGGGTATCAATGAGCTTTCATTCTTAGTGGAGTCATTCATGAGAAGGAAATGTACTTTAATAGCTTCTGATTCAAGTTTTGGTATTGCGTTAATTTACCATTTAGAATAGAGCTTGAGCATATTTATGGCTCTTACTTTTAGAGATTTATGGTGGCTATTTGGCCTTATTCTAGTTTCACATTCCATAATGTTATATCATTTCATGCATATGTTTTCAATTATCTAGTTGAGTGGAGCTTGCATGCAATTTGTAATCTTCTATCCATCAATGGTGCTTTAAAGGTGACACTAAGGCAATTCATGGTGAAGGCATTCACTTGTTTGTCATCTTCTCACGCAAGTAATCTTTCTAGCCTATTTAAGTTTTGTTCCTTAGATTTTTTTCCTCCATTGTCTTCTTGTTTCTCCATTATGGCTCTACAAATTATCAATCTTTTCTCCAGCACTCCTCCACCTATCAAAGCTCCACTCTAACTCTCCGTCCTTTCTCTTTGCCTACTCCTATCTCTTTGGCGAGTCACTCTACTTCTTATTGCTCATTCCCATTACTCTTTCCTTTCTTGAGTTGACAAATCTTATAACCCCATCCCATTCCTATCCCCTCCAAAATACAAGGTTTCTTCAAGCACTCCCCCTCTGCCATTCTATACTATTGTCCTCGCATGATCTTAATCTTTCATATGCCATTTCCTTTCTTTCCATCATTGCTTATCAGTGAGCTTAGGTAAGACGTATTAGAATGTACTACAAGCCTCACGAAGGCCCACATGCTCAAACAAGGGCTACTAGCTCAGCTCAACACTATAGGGAGCTTATACCTTAGGTCATTTAGGAAAAAATCAAATAGGTTGAATGAGATATAAGAAGGGGACCTTGTTGCCTCACTGAGATGAAGATCTTGACTAACATTGTTGATTAGGTATCTAATTGCTAGTGAACGTTACTACCTAAGTGAGACAAAGATCTTAAGTAACAATGGTGATTGGGTACCTGATACAAGTCATACTATTGGCAAGTATAGCAAGTACATGTACATAGTAGACATATATTAGCATCTCAAACGTTTGTTGGGTAGAATCATGTTTTTTAGGAATGAGGCTAAATATAAGTTTTTATTGATGTTGGATGATAAGAAATCCACCTTGCACTCCTTGGATAGAAGACTCGGTGGCGTGGTAGCTCACTTGGACATCCCCGCTCACTTGATAGTAGCAAAGAACCTATTACGATTGAAGCTATTGGTTTTGATAAGTCCAAATGGTTTTTCTTAAGCTCACTGTCTTAAATTATCTAATTAAATTTCTAGTTTTTCAATTAGACTATGACCTTCCATGCCTTGACTCTCAAGCTAGTCCTTTATTTAAAAAATTGCACAATAGTAACTTGTTTCAATGAATAGTTTTGGAATTATAATTTTACATCCAGTTTGATTTTCCTATTAACAAATCAATGTAAACTTTTATGTGTTTTGTTAATATTACTTTATAAATTGAAATATTTATCTTTATAAAGAATATTTTATAAAATCATTAGAATACAACTTACATCAATTAAAACAACCAAATTTTAAAAAACATAAAAGAATTTAGAATACAACTCACATCAATAAAAACAATGAAATTTTAAACCAGATTTTCCATTGAAACCTAGACAAAGCAAATGTCTTATAAATAAAATATACCATACAAACTTGGGATTATATTTTCTGATGAGCCATGATAAGACTTAATCTTGTATAATAATGCACTATGGAAGAGACTTCGTTTAATTTAAATGTCTCTCGCTATTTTTTAGTTTGAAACTTAAATAATGTTTGTTTTCAAATGAAGTGTACATCCTTGTTGAGCTTCCACCTCACCATTTGCGCATTTATTAGTCCCTGCCTTGTCAGGGACTATAACATTCACTTCTAGGTCACGTTGCGCTGACTATGCATTATTTTTCTATGTTTTTTAAATTTTAACCAAAGTTTCGGTAAAATGCTTAGAATTTCTATTTTTGCATAAATTCAAAAATAATTTCTGAATTTTCATAAAAAGTTATTTCTAATTTTCGATTCGTTGAGGAAGCTCTGATGAGACATAATTCCCTTGGTTGAAAATGTCTTTTTTTGCAATTCCTAACAATTCATTTGAAAATTAAAATAAAAGTAATTTTGTGAAGGGCCATTGCATTTGTGAGTGCTTTGACATTGTCACTGTTATGTTAGCACTCTTCTCAATGATGCGAGAATTGATGTGGTTGTCTCGTTAGTGCTCTCTTAAATAATGCAAGAATTGATGTAGTTGCAACTTGTTTGCATAGACTCGGGGGGGTAGGGGGATTGAACACAACTACCTAGTTGTAATGAAATTTTCTTTGTCGTCACTTTCAAGAAGACATACACCAACTATGAACTATTGTTGGCTTCATGGGGCCTGACCCTAGTTTAGCGTTAGTTAACCAAACAAATCCCTACACTACTGGCCCTTTCAACATCAGCCCGCGGAGCACAGACCAAAGTCTCACCCGAGGCAATATGAGGGGATGTTGGAACCAAGTTTCTGCACCCTAAGATGTTCGTGATATCGATTCTTTCCTTCTATTCCTTCTTTCATGCAAGTCACTTAGTTCTAGAGCTTTGCCAGATTATCCCTTTATTTTTCCCTTCAGTACCTCCACGAAAAGGTACGATTGACCTTCGCACAACCCTAACCTGCAACTATGGTACTTTCATGATACTAGGGTAGCGTATCGTGTAGATTCCCAAATTAGCTTAAGTGTCTTACTTATCTTATTAAAAAGTCATAGTTAGCGTTGTGTAAACAGATATCCTTATTTGCGTTCAATTATCCAATGTAATTACAAACATTCGTGCATCACATAAGCATTATAAATGAAATTCATACGGAATAAGACAAGATGCATTAACGAGAAATAAAGGCACAGAATTTGCAGAATACTTCTCTTTATTGATATCTTCATATGATTATAAACTCTATCCGCCCTGTGCACATAGTTGCAGGGGTTCACACACTTAGTTGTCGACTTCTACCCTAGGCCTTTGCACACTCAACTACAGAGCCTCCACATACGCTACAACCTGAAACTTAAACTTCTCCCCTTATCACTCAAGGCTTCTTACCTCAAAACTATGACTATCTTTTACTATTGATTACTCCTTAGAGCTTACTTACTTAGCTCTTTTTATACAATCCCATGCTCTGTGGACCATGGGTAGATATTTATAGGCGACTTTACTTTACAAAATTAAGGGCGAACAACCCTTTATGACTCATGAAACCTTCGCGCTTTGTGACTACAAAATGAGGAGACTTTACAACTTTATTACAAAATTCGACCCAAAACATGGGCTTTTAGCCCCAAAACTGTCCTTAGAGGATCCTGTTCCTAATAGGCCCCTAACACAAACATCGTGACTCACCCTCGAGTCACTCGGTAGGTGCGGAGATCTTAGCATGAAGACCCCCCAACTCGACCCATATAACCGCAACCTCAGCAGTGCATCATGCAACTGCCTACTTTGCGTCTTCGACCATCTGCTCAGTCAATGCTCCTGAACTGTTAACCTGAAGCTTTTGTTGAGTTACTTGTAGAGTCGCAAGCTTTTCTTCAATAGAGGTTGTCACTGTGTAAGACTCATCCATCTGAGGCTTGAGTCATGCCTTTATCACTGCTTCCTTGTGTAGCGCTGCATCCACTTGCTATTTCATTTGCATGGCCTCCTGCAGCTTTGCTAGTATTTTTGTGAGCGTGACGGTTTTCTTGTTCCCTTGACCTCATCATCACGTTGTTGCATCTCACATGCTTCTGTCTTCGGCCGTTGTAAATTTCGGTCCTCCTGCAAGCTCGTTAAGACCTCGAACGATTTCTCACAAAATTGTGTGTAGTCTACTACTGCACTGTCAACCATTGTTATTGCGTCTATGACAATGGTCATCTGTTGCTCCTTTACTTCTAGCGGGCTTCAAGGCTAGTCCTTTAACTGTAGCTTCGTGATCTGCAGGTTCAACTCCAACTGAACCCATGCCATTTCTGTACGAGCATCACACACCCCTTTGGCCAACTTGTGGATGTGCACATCGACTGGTTCTTCCCCAAGAATGGCCAAGTCAGGGACCATTCAACATTTCTCCTAGACGACCTGCATAATATGATTTTTCTGATTGGTCGCCTTGGTTAAAATGGCGATGGCAGAGTCTCATTGTAGTGCCATCTACTCATTGTTAATCTACTGCTCACTTATCACCTAGAGAGCGAGGTGCTCACAGGCCCTTAGCTCCACAATCACTCCATCCTACAAAAGGTGGAGTGCTTCACCAAGGAGCATTGCCAGATACAACCCTACTCCCTTTAGGGCACTGAGAGTGGGCCCATTAGCTTCATTCTTTGTGGTTAGGGCTCCATCAAGGCGCACCATTGCGATGGAGGCCTTCGCACGCAACATCTCGACAACTTCTGAAGTGTTGATAGAAAGGCTGGTAGACACCATGCTAGCCTGTGATGTGTGGGTCTGCAACTCATGCAAACCTATCCAGATAGCCCCCAAGATTATTTGTTGTTGCTGCTCAAACTGTTATAGGTCCTCTGTGGTGACATCTCGCACCGTGTCACCAATGTCATGCAAATCATCCTCTGTGAGGGTGATTGGGTCTAATGATGTCTTATTAGCCTTTCTCCTACTCCCTTGGATGCTTGATGCAAGTGGGCATCGCTTATGGGTTCATGTTGTGTTTTTTTGTCTATTCATCCTTGTCCTCCTTCGTTTCAGGTGAAGGCGACCTCACGCCTTGTTCAGAGCCACGATCTATATCACCTGTTTGCTTTTGCGTCTGCTAAGTGGCATCGTGCTCTACCTAGCCCTTGTTAGCGACCTCCTTTTCCCTCTTTTCATCTTGTTGTGTCATCTTAAGCTTGGCCTCATCCTTCTTTCTCTGCGCAACGGACTTGCTTCCTCCCACCACCAAGTCAGCTATGGTGTGCCATTCTGCCGACCATCGATCAAGTACCGCATCAATGGCGTCATTCTTTGCCAGGTAAGGCAAGTCATACCATGTCTGCACAGGGTCCTTCCACTCCCTAATGAACACATGGTGAAAGTTTGCTTTAAAATCTACGTATCCCTACAGGTTGGCATACACCGTACATGACAATCGTAGTTTATTAATTTATACGGAATTTTGAATTAAAATCCGACCATTCCCCCCAAATTGAGTACATTAATGCCTGATTGGCGACAAATTTGCAAAGATCTGACCCATAAATTTCGCCTTAAATGCTGGTCACCTGCTCCATTTGGTTGCATTTCTACCATCAAATCATGAACAATGACTTTAACGATCATTTTCTGGCCAACCTATGCAATTTCTCCCTGGGTAGTGCAGCCCTCTTCGCGCTAATGCGAACCTTGTGACACTTTCTTGCTTCTTACAATCCTCCAATCGTGCATCCCCCCAACCCAAGCAATGTCTTTTATAGTCTCGCACCTCCTTTCAGCTGCCTGGAGCAGTAATACTATGCTACCTGCAAATACTCACATGGTCAGATCACCGGTGTATGGCTTCAATCGATTTCCATTCACCTTTCCTAGGAAGGGATGTCCATTCAATTTGACCAGCTGAGCCACTCCTCCATCAGTAATCTGCTTGATGATATAGGGCCCTAACTAGTGCATTTTGAACTTCCTTGGAAATTTGTCAAACTTACTATCATATAACAAAACCAGATCATTTACCTTAAAGGTGTGTAGCTTAATATGTCGATCATGCCATGCTTTTTCACGTTGCTTTTGGACTTGTTAGTGAAATCCAGCTAGAAATATTTTTTCCTCAAGCTCAGCCAGCTGCAAGAGCCTCTCCTCCAGGGCTTCGTGATCCGTCATACCTGTGAGTGTTGCTATGCATAGACTAGGCACAATGTATTCCATGGGCATCACTGCTTCAACACCATATACAAGCCTAAAGGGTGTTTGCCTAGTCAATTTCTTGCATGTCGTTCGATAGGCCCATAGTACTATGGGTATGTGTAGGTCCCAACCACTTCCTTGAGTGTTGGAAACCTTGTTCAATGCATTCTCCAACACTTTATTGAATGCTTCCACTATCCTGTGTGCTCTTCTGGTGATATACCTAAAATTCCTCCATTAGTGTGTTGATTGTCTCGTTCAAAAAGTGATTATTGCGATCACTCATCAAAATATTTGGACACCAAAATCACGTCAGTACATACTCAAAGAGGAACTTTTTAGTTGTTGCGCCTGTGCAATCCTTCACAAACTGTGCCTCTGCCCATCGAGTCAAATACTCCATTGTGGTGACAATGTACCTCACTCTCGTCTTTCCTTGGGGCTGAATAGGTCCCACAAAATCTATCACCCATTTTTAAAAAGGGTTGTAACACCATCTGTGGATTTAGAGGTAGCTCATCCCTCCACGATGGCCTACCAGTCCTTTGACACACATCACATGCTTTGCAATACGCTCTTGAATCCTGATGGAGGGCTGGATACCACAACCCTATGCATAGAATATTCTACACCATCTCTCTCTCTCCATAATGTCTTCCTATGGCACCCCCATGAGCATCCATGAGGATACTACTCCTTTCAAACTCCGAGACATATTGTCACAATATCTCATCACATCCAATTTTGTATAGATGCCCAGTAATGACAGAAAAATTTTCTGCGTGCACCACTAACTCCTTCTTCTGCTAGATGGTGTATCCTTCCAAGGAAAACATTTTGGTTAGGAAGTGTATGATATCTTCAAAATGACCATCTGCGACATGCACTTCAAATAGCTATGCGTAAGGAAATCCCTCCTCCAAATTAGTGGGCTCTTCCCCTGTTTCGATGCACTTCAGATGGTCTGGTCTCGTGTTTAGTCATCCAAGCTTCACAATATCTTCGAAATCATACTCCTAGAATAATAACAACCACCTATAGATTCTCCCCCCAAACACAGGCTTATTGACCAGGTATTTCAATGCGGAATGATCCATCTACATCTTAAAATGGCCACCCAGCAAGTAGTGTCTAAACTTTTGGAGCATGTATACAATGGCTAACCCTTTGTGCTCAATGGTGGAATAGTTCTTCTCCACCTTGGATAATATTCTTCTTGCAAACACTATAGGATGGTCCAAGTCTCCTTTGTCAAGCTACATTAGTACTGCTCCCACCACTCTACCTGACACGTCAACATGTACCTGAAACTCCTTCCAATCGAGGAAGACTAGAATCAATGCGGTGACCATATTTTATTTCAATACATACAAGCTTCTCTTACAATACTCATTCCAGAAGAATGTGACATCCTTCTTCAACAATTTCTCCATAGGCACAGTGATCTAGGCATAGCCTTTAATAAAACATTTGTAATATCCTATATGACCTAGGCTAGTACGCAGTTGTTTCACACTCCTCGACGCTTCTAAGTTAAGTATCACCATGATCTTCAGGGGATCTACCATCAGTCCCTGTCTACAAACCACATGACTCAATAGGGTCCCAAAAGGAACACAAAACGAGCATTTCTTTAGATTGAGCATGATCTGGTATCTTCGACAAGTATCCAGCACTAGTCGCAAACTTGCCACATGAGGTTTCACCATCCCAAACATAGTCCAGTCATCAAATTATACTTATAGGAACTTATGAATAAATTCCTTGAACACAGCAATGACTATGCAGGAGAAACTTGCAAGTGCATTCTTTAATCTGAATAGCATTATAGTGTATTGAAAACAACCCCACTTAGTCACAAAGGTTGTCTTACTCCTACCCTCTGGTGTGATCTTGATCTAATGGTACCCAGAGAATCCATCAGTGAAGGAATATGCTTCGTGGCCACCTACATTGTCCAATACTTCATTAGTGAATGGATTCAGGAAAGGATCATTTATGAAAGCATCATTCAACTTCCTGAGATCCACGCATATCCTTATTTCATCCTTCTGCTTCTTTTCTTGTACCACCATTAAGCTTGCCCAATCAGATTCTTCCACGAGCTCAATGATGCCTACCGTGATCATTTTGTCTAGCTCTAAGTGGACCTTCTGCTTATACTTTGGATTGAGACAGTAAGGTATTTGCTTAACCAGCTTCATGTCAAGCTTCAACATGATCTTCATAACACCCAAGTCCCCACTTATCCCTTTTGGATCTTGAATAAATACCGGTATTCGCGGAGCAATTTAGTCACCTCCAATCTCAAATCTTCATGAATTTGGGCTCTACCTCCATACCAATATTTACTTGTTTCGTTTTCAGTGGCATGGTTATATTAGGATTCTCAATCTATGGTCCTTCAGCCTTGTGGTGACCTTCTCTTTCAGGGATGTTAATCTTTTGTGGATCCTCATATTCTTCTTCATAGGTTACATTATAGCATTCCAGTGTGTGACTCAACTAAGTAATCCAATCAGGCTGAATCAGGTCCAAGGGATCCAACGGTATCCTAAAGATTGACGCTTTCACCTCTTGTAGTGCCTCATCAATACAGTCAAACCCATCTTCAAAGCTAAATTTCATTATGAATCCCTCACGCAAAATATCCCATTCACTTGTACCATGGTGGAGCTCTGTTTCTAAGTACCAGTTCATCGGGATGACATCAAGGGTGACAGAACAAGTGCACCCATTTAGGTTTGGGTTTCTCTCCATAAGCATGAGCCCATTTGGCCAAGTGTGGACATGGATCATCCTATCCATCATACTTTTCTGTTATTCGTACCCTTGGCTTCCCAAAGCATGTTCTCATCATCCTCCTACATTCACACCAATCATCAAAACTACCCCTGTGTGTACTCCACCATCTTGCAGGCATAGCACGCAGTGCCTAGTCCAATGCTAGGAAGCGCTGATTTTCTGATACCTCCCTCTCAAGTGCATCCAAAAAGATATCTGCATCATTCATGCCATCATAAGTGGGTAGATTTATTACCTCTGACAGCAAACACCCCAGTGACTGAGTCATCATGTTACAGCTCAGTGTGGTTACTTCATGTAATCGATTCTGCCAGCGCTCTAATTCTTCATCAAAATTTGAGGTGTAGGAACTCTCACGATCCCATGTAATTAATCCATCCACAGTTGGATTCACCCAATCTTTGTCTTGCGTTGTTATCTTATAGATACAATCCAGATCGCCATCACTCTCGTAGTTGCGGACTAGTTCAATATAGGGCGATCCTTCAGCATCATCTAGGGGTACTATTACGCGGAGTGATTTCTTCTTAAATATCATCTTTCGCTTATTTAGGTTGATTACCCTGTTCATATTAGTAGCCCAATCAATGCTAAGAAGTGCAGGGTAAGGGTTGTTGTCATACACAATTTATATTACTTCAAAGTTAGCTAGCGCACTCGTGCCTTCACTATCTATAGTCACCCCTAACAGCTGCCCAATGGGGATAATCTTCTATTGATTTGCTATCCTTAGCTGAATCGGGGACCATTGCAGCGTGGATCTCCCCATCCAATCCCAAGTCTACTTCGGTAGGATGTTCACGTCTGACCCCATGTCCAAAATTACCTAATCCATTTCATACTCTCCTATCTACGCGGTCAATCTCATTTCTCATCTGGTTCTTGTTTTATGCTTACCAATATTTCATACTATTATCACTCCAGGAAACTCTCCTAGGTTGCAGATTGAATATGCTTGGAAACATATAATCTTCAATATTTTTATTAGAACTATTGGAATGGATGATGGTTTGGATCAAGTCAGATAACCATTTCAGCTCTATTCTCACTCAAGACATGCATGAACACCCTCAACAACACAAGGCTTTAGACCACTAATGCTCAATAATTTGTAGATTTAATGGATAGATGGAGAATACTGACAGTACTAGTAGATTGCATACATGAACATATATGAATGGCTAGCTACAAGCAGCAAATGAGCTTACTGACTATACTAGAAGATGCATATATAATAACACATATAAATGGCTAGCTACATGCACTAAAGAAGCTTACATATATAATTTATCAATGCAAAGATAAGATGATAGTTATCTGGCATTAGATATAGAAGAAACATGAATAAACTATCCAAGTGCAAGCTTAAAATAGAAGATAAATGGACATTGAACATATAATAGCAAAAGAAGTTTGTATTACTAAAGAATGTAGATGAGAAGCTAGAGGAGTAGAGTCTCCACAGTCTGCAAAGGTTGAACCTATATTACATCTTACTTTCAGTCATTTATAGCCTATTTACAATGCTCCTGAGCTCTAAGAGGCTCGGAATCTTGATCTGTCTGATCTGTCTTGTTAACTAATTCATTCCCTCAATAGGCAAGCGTGGCTCAAAGGTTTTCTCCTTTTGACAAAAGAGTAATCGCTTTCAAATATTTTGGTTAATTGTTGCATTGTCTGGGAGCCCTCTCGTGCCAGAGATTCCCCATGATGTTTGTTTGATGAGATACGTTGGGCTATTGATGCGCTATACTTCTTCTCGGCCTCTATGTTGGTTTGGGGATGAGCTACGTGTGCTATGGCCCTTTCTATGATTTAACAATACATAAATTTTGTTAAAGTAGAACATTGTTGCCCTCTTGTGGACCTCTGTTAAAATAATAAATATTTCTACTTTAAACAGAAAACGTAGCAGTGCTAAGAATTTTGCCTTCTCTATGTATTTTGGATTCCAAAAGTCCTAAAATGTGGTTTAATTATCCCTCAGGTCTGCCCTCGTCGCCATCGCAAGTCGCATTTAGCCTGGCCTGTGTATTTTCCTTTTATAATGAAATATGTGAAACACTGAAAGAAATGCATGAAAGAATGCTTTAGCGGACTTAAAATATCATACATTCCACTTCCTGAACCCTTTCAGGTCCAAGACACATCGAAATTGCAGCCGGCCAATGCTCCCTTTGTATTTTCGTTGAAAAAATGAAAATACACTAAAAACGTTGAAATCAGGCCTTCCCACAGACCTGAAATGTTATCAAATATCGCATATAACTACGTTGGGTCTAGCCCATTGGGTCATACACATGCCTGTGCCCAGGCCCCGCTTGTGGTATATTGCGGATGTGATATCAGCGATGTGATAAATTGCAATCGCTAATCGCTCACTCCCTGGGCCTTTATATATATAACATATGCTTCCCACTAATATAACCCGCTAATCCGATTATCGGTGATCACTGATCAGCGGTGTCATGTGCCCGATGTTAAACTATCCCTTCTGCTTGGCCGATTACGATTAGCCACCTAGATCTGGGTCGTTGATCAGCCAGATCTAACGGCAACTGTTCCTTCCTCTGTTTAAGCTTTCAATTATGGGTTCTTCATGGTTTTTCAAGCATTTTCACCTCCCGATAGTGTTTTTCCTCCCTTTTAAGGGTTTTCCTCCTGTGCTAGTTCTTATCTTGGGATGATCTTAAGCACTTTTGAAGATTTAAAGAGCATTTTTGGATCCCTTTGCATGATTTTAAGCAAACTTTGGAGACTTAGGGAGTATTTTGGATCCATTTTTGGGCCATCGCCAACAAAACTTGCACTGGCTCATTCTGGGGATGAAAGCCTCCCTGTGAGATTTTAAGAACTACAGATCAATGCATTTCTTTTAAAAAGCAAGATCAAATCTTCCTCCTAGAGTTGCATTGGACATGGAGTCTATTTAGCATGAAAAAAAGTTTGAAAAAAACATATTTACAATACCAAGGCTTGAAAGCCTTAACTGAAATAAAGTTCGAAGAACAGATGATTGTATGGGCCATCAAAATCATCTCCTCCTTCCTTTGATGCATTCCTTTTGAGAAAATAGTCACCGAACTAAAAATTGACCCTTTTTACGTTTCTATCAAAGGTTTCTTTGTCTTGGTCAATGTACGTATGAGCGAATTCATCAAAGACTTGCAAAAACCTATTAATTTGATCTTCTGCTTCAAAAACTTTCCAGCATTTTACATTATCAGGCAGAGATGGTCTATATTTCACCTCATCTTTGCATGCTTTCAGCCTTGTTTTTTTGGAAGGTTTTGTACACCTGTTGGATAATAAGGTTTGATTTATACTCTGTTCTGTCATTTGTGACCTAAAAAGTTAATATAAAAGATGAATCAATGTATTCCTCTATGGGGGACACAAGGATTTCACTTGTTCCTACAACTTCCTTAGAGCAAGCCCCATTAAAGAACATGTCCAAAATCTAGGGGTCTTCTTCCTCTATGATCTGGCAAACTAGTTTTTTAAGCTATGTAGAGGCCAACTGATAAGGCTTGGTAATGTCAAGACCGAACTTATCCATGACATCCTTGGACATTGAATTATGGCTAGCTCGAGTGTCTAGAGGGAAATTGTGAAGGATTTCATCATGAATAGACAGAGAAACATAGAATGATGGGGAGATGTCTTCACAATTTACACTAATTCGGCTGAGAATAATAGCTAGTTGGTCATATTGCATATTTACATATTCATTGGAGGCTTGGATGGTTTTAGGCTCAAGAGCATCAAGGATAGATTTCTTGAAAGGCTTATTCTTCATTGGTTCAATCAGGGGCATAAATATTCTTGGCTTCTGCATTTCTGATTGAAAACTGAAAGAAGAAGGGGACTTGTCAAGGCCTCTTACCTCTATGGCTGGAACTTGAGGATGATAGGATCAACTGCTAGTTGCTTCTACTTATTAGCTTTTTGTTCTGTAGGGATAGCAGCTTTATGAATAGGAGTTTCTTTGACATTATTCATCATAGACCTCAAATTATATTGGTGTTGATCTACAGTTCGTAGAACATATTCACCATCCCATTCTTGGTTGATCTAGTCATTGAATAATGACTTCTCATAGGCAGCTTTGGTTAAAAAGGTGGCACTGCCTTTGTCTTCCATACAATGGATCTCATCATCCTCTTCAATTTCTCTTCTTCCATGTCTTCATTTTGAAAAGGGACCTTCACCCTTTGGTCTTCATTGGCCTCTTTTCTTTGTTGCAAAATCTGCAACTACTCATTAGGTCTTCTATATGGATTTGGATTTGGAGGAGAAAAGGTATTAGGAACCCTTCCTTTCCTAGAATGTTGCTCAACCTTTAATTTGGAAACTTTAGAGGCTAATGACTCGATCATTTTGGTCATTCTATCTATCTTAGGATCAGAGGATGATGAAGACTTGCCCCTCTGTCTTCTTCTATCAACATTACCTTTGAGCATTTTTGTAGCCATGATGTTTGATTCTACTTCTAGGACTACATCTTGCATATAACCAAAGAAGCACATCACATCTCCCTCAACAGTAAACAGAAATCAGAATCGAAGGGATTAGCATAGATGAGTCTCTCAGAGGTAGTGATGGGTTTCACTTTAGCTAGTATCTTGTTGTACATGTGGTTAAATCTCTTATTAAAATCAGATAATAGCTCACCATTTTCCCTCTGTAAGTTCCCAAACTCAGTGTGGTAGTAAAGGAGATCCTTCTTATCCCCCCAATGCTTTAGGAATGCATCATCTAAAGCCTCAATATCTGCTATAGATGATGGGGTCAGTTCCCTAAACCATTTTCTAGCCTCTCCATCTAGGCTTTGGACAAAGACTCTCATCTAGACATCATATTCACTAATGTCCAAGTTATCAGCATAGCTATAGAATGACTCAAGATGTTCTTCAATTGAAACACCTTCAGTCCCTTTGAAATTAGGCATATACTTATGATATTCTCCAGTAGGCATAGCATTCAAATGAGTGGGAAATATTATAGGTCCATACCTAGCAGCTATGTTTATTTCCATTTTGGTAGGTGCTTGTGGACTTGCCATAGCTGTGGTGGCTAAAAGAGTACTGGCAGTCTAAATGATAGAGGGCTAAGGAGTGATTGATAGGACTAAAGGAGTATCATGGATATGAGGTGAGGTTTCCTTTGGGCATACAACAAAAGCAAAATCTAAAGAATAAGGAGCTTATGAATCTCTATGAGTTTTTCTCCACTGCTAGTATTAGAAGTTATACTCTCAACATATATTTGTTCTATTACAGGCCTTTCTTGAAGAGATATAGGAGATTGTTTAGGTTTACTTGAACCTGATGCTCCTTTCTGAAATACCTTTCTTTCTTTGATGATATTTTCAAGGTCAGGTACTGGGTCAGGTACTGGGTCAGCTTGTGGCTTATCAGGATTTCTTTGAGTATGTGTCACAAACTGAGCCAAAACTATGAAGTGGAGTCGCCAAGAGGTTCAGCCTACAATAGAGTTTCTAGATAGATGATTACAACCAAAAATGTGCCCAAACTTTGTCTATCATAAAAGCTGGATCTGTGTCATTTCCCACAGAAGCTGAGCCTCAGTTTCCTCTCCTCGGTAACGGTGCCAATTATGTTATCACTCCAGGAAATTCTCCTAGGTTGCAGCTCGGAGATGCCTTGTAACATATAATCTTCAATATTGTTATAAGAACTATTGGAATGGATGATGGTTTGGATCAAGTTAGATAACCATTTCAGCTCTATTCTCACTCAAGACATGCATGAACACCCTCAAAAACACAAGGCTTTAGACCACTAATGCTCAATAGTCTGTAAATTTAATGGATAGATGGAGAATAGTGAAAATACTAGCAGATTTCATACATGAACATATATGAATGGTTAGATATAGGAAGCAAATGAGCTTACTGACTATACTGGCATATGCATATATAATAACACATATAAATGGCTAGCTATAGGCAGTAAAGAAGCTTGCAAGACTAATTTATCAACGCAGAGATAAGATGACAATTATCTGGCATTAGATACAGAAGAAACATGAATAAACTATCCAAGTGTAAGCTTAGAAAAGAAGAGAAATGGAAATTGAACATATAACAACAAAAAAAACTTGTATTACTAAAGAATGCAAATGAGAAGCTAGAGGAGTAGAGTCTCCATAGTCTCCAAAGGTTGAACCTATATTACATCTTACTTTCAGATATTTGTAGCCTATTTACAATGCTCCTGAGCTCTAAGAGGCTCGAAGTCTTGATCTATCTTGTTAATTGATTGATTCCCTCAATAGGCAAGCATGGCTCAGAGATTTTCTCCTTTTGACAAAAGAGTAACTGCTTTCAGATATTTTGGGTAGTCGCTGCATTTTCTAGGAGCTCTCTCATGCCAGAGATTCCCCATGATGTTTGTTTAATGAGCTACACTAGGCTATTGATGTGTTGTGCTTCTTCTCGGCCTCTATGTTGGTTTTGAGAGGAGCTAAGCATGTTGTGGCCCTTTCTATGATTTAACAATGCATACATTTTGTTAAATCAGAACAGCGTTGTCCTCTTGTGGACCTATATTAAAATAATGAATATTTTTTCTTTAAATAGAAAACACAGCAGTGCTGAGAATTTCACCTTATTTGTGTATTTTGGACTTCAAAAGTCCTAAAATGTGGTTTAATTATTCCTCAGGTCTACCCTCGTCGCCATCGCAAATTGCATGTGGTCTAACCTGTGTATTTTCCTTATATAATGAAATATTTGAAACACTAAAAGAAATGCATGAAAGAATGCTTTGGTGGACTTCAACTATCATAAATTCCACTTCCAAGACCTTTCAAGTCCTGGACACATCGAAATTATTGTCGGCCAATGCTCCCTTTGTATTTTTCGTTGAAACAATGAAAATACACAAAAAAACGTTGAAAATAGGCCTTCCCGCAGACCTAAAAAGTTATCAAATATCTCATATAATTACATCGAGTCTGGCACATTAGGTCACACACATGCTTGTGCCCAGGCCTCGCCCGTGGTATTTGTCGATGCGATAATCAAAATCGCTAATTGCTCACTCCCTGGGCCTTTATATATATGACATATGCTTCCCGCCGATGCAACCTACCAATCCAATTATCGGCAATCACTGATCGGCGGTGTCATGTGCCCGACGTTAAATTGTCCCTTCTTCTTGTGGGATTGCGATTAGCCACCTAGATCTGGGCCTTTGATCGGCTAGATCTAACGACAATTGTTCCTTCCTTTGTTTAAGTATACGATTATGGGCTTTTCATGGGTTTTCAAGCATTTTTTCCTCCCAATAGTGTTTTTCCTCCCTTTTAAGGGTTTTCCTCCTGTGCTAGTTCTGATCTTGGGATGATCTTAAGCACTTTTGAAGATTCAAAGAGTTTTTTTGGATCCCTTTGCATGATTTTAAGCAAGGTTTGGAGGCTTTGGGGGTATTTTGGATCCATTTTTGGGCCAAACGCCAACAAAGCTAACACATACCACACGTAGTTCACCCGGAGTGTTTCCAGCGCATCTATTTATAAGCTCTTGTAATCCCTTCATAGCCTTGCTATTGCATAGCACCTTCATGCATGTCTCTAGGAAGCCTGTAAGCATAAAAGGGTCCATTTCTTGATCAGGTTTATCCTTGCTCCTTAAGGTGGAGACCTCAATGAAGCTCTTCTTTTCTTCCATGAATGTTTCACATGTGCACTCCAAGTTGAATTCAACCTCCTTTGCCAGAGATTTGAGAACCCATGTGTTGTCTTGGGGTTGTTTTGCCTTATCGTTCCCTATTGCAATTCCACTTCGAAGCACTATATGCACATTTGGATCCTCCTCGCAAGGCTTAGACCTCATCATCTGCAGGTTCTAAGTCAACTGAGGTGGTAGCACCTCTTTGTCATGTATCCTTGCTATCAGCGTATGACAGTCTTCCATTTCATGATCAAACAAAGTGCAATATTTTCACGATGAACGTGTTGGGTTAGTGCAATCACGAGCATAGTGTCCTGGTCCTCTACAATTATAGTAGATCAGTTGCCCCTGACCTCTGCCAAGTCCTCCTTCGTGCTCCTAAAAGCCTGTTCATGCCATCCCCATGCTTTGGTCAGGGGGTCGCATTTCTTCCTAAACCCTATAAGTGGG
>Ga0181459_100055_pt1 | contig 17593 bp, 29 predicted proteins | sample InSIn2SAF170_FD_119060 | JGI IMG/M metagenome (GOLD analysis project Ga0181459, IMG submission 119060) | Clean room microbial communities from NASA Spacecraft Assembly Facility at Jet Propulsion Laboratory, Pasadena, California, USA -... ...
TTTTGTCTTTTTTGCATGTGGCACTTCATGAATGATCAAATTAAGTTGTAACTCCTATCTTACAACCAAAAATTCATGGGGAATGCTATGGGATAAAAGAAAAAGTGTCTTCTTCTTATTTCAATTTTTAGAGAATATGAAATGAATATTCATAGCATTGGACAACTTGTGAACACTTGTGGAAAAATCGTAATACCATTTCATGTCGTATGGACCAGGAACACGCGTTTAGAGCCATTCAAAATGTTTTCAAGAACCAATTTTGCATTTCTCTAATTTTTTGGGTTCTATGTTGGTAGTGCAACATTATTCTCAGTAGTGGTTATGGGTAACAGTTAAGAGAGTAACAGTTGGAATCATTAAGAAGCTGAAAAGACAAACGGTTGATTTCTATCCTAGAAGAGATTACAAAAGGGAGCATATGGTTGATAAATTTTTTTGTTGTAGAGTTGAGAAGGTTGGAGTGTGAGAAAATTGAGTTGAGCTAGACTATCAAAGTCTTGAGGAATTGTTCAAAAAAAAAAAATCTTTTGTTATCTTTGTTGAGTCGAGTTAGTGCTTAGCTCTAGGGGATTGGTGTCTCCATCTAGTTGGTGCTAGTAAAATTAGGGTTGGTGTCCCTTGTAGTAGGTGCTGCAAAGTTGGGTCAGTTGGTGTTGTTCCTTCAGTTGGTGCTGTAAAATTAAGCTTTGATTTTTGACTAGATTTGGATGGGAGTCCAAGCAGTCATTTTGGAGAGTGGTTTTTCCCGCATCGGGTTTCCACTATAAATTATGTGTTGTGGTTTGCTATTTGTGTGGATGAATTTTAATTGCTTGCATTAAAAAGGTAAAATTTTAATATATATTGATTCACCCCTCCTCTCAGTGTCACCCGTAGTTCAACATAAAGATCAAATTCGGAGAAGCACTTAGCAAATCTAATGTCCTCAAAGTATCCTGAAATATTTTTGTACCAGGCTCTAGGTGCTTGCTTAAGTCCATACAATGACTTCTTTAGCTTGCACAAAAATGACTCTTTACCTTCCATAACAAACCCTCCTAGCTGGCTCATGTAGATTTCCACATCTAGGTCACCATTGAGAAAAGCACTCTTGACATCAAGTTGAAAAACTTTCCATCCTTGAGCTACTGAAAGAGCAAGGATTATCTAAACAATAGGCATTTTTTCCATTGGAGAAAAGGTTTCCTCATAATCAACTCTGTATTTTTGAGAAAAACCCTTGGCGACTAACCTTGCCTTGTATTTCTCAATCTCTCCATATGAATTATATTTGAATTTGTAAATCCATTTATTTCCAATCACATTTCTTTCATTAGGATAAGAAACCAAATCCCAAGTTTGATTTTTCATCAAAGCCTCATACTCAACATTCATTGCATTCATCTAGTACTCATGCTTGAAAGCTTCTTTGTAGGATGAAGGCTCATTCTGATTATCAATTTTGGAAAATAAGGATTTATTGAGAGTCATACTTCTTGTTATCCTTTTTGTTGGAGAGTTTTATTCCTGAGTTGATATATCCACACTGACATCCATCTAGTTAGGTGAAATAGAAGAGTCATCATCCCCATCTAGGTGATTACAAGAAATAGATTCATCAGGAAGTTCATTGAACTTCACATCCCTTGACACAAAGATTACTCTTGCAAAAGGTTGATACAACCTGTAGCCTCAATGCTGATTGTTATAGCCTACAAAGATACATTTTTCAGATCTTTTATCCAACTTTTTCCTTTTCTCTGGAATGACAAAGGCATACACATCACAACCAAAGACTCTAAAGTGAGATATGTTAGGCTTCTTTCTTTTCCATGCCTCATACAAAGTTTTTTCTTCAACTGATTTCATAGGACACCTATTTAAGATGTGAATTGTAGTGTTTATAACTTCACCCCATAAGAAGCTAGGAAGATCTCCCAACATACATCTTGTCATTTCCTGAATGGTCCTATTCTTTCTTTCAGCAACACCATTCTACTGAGGTGTGTAAGGGATGGTAAACTATCTCTCAATTCCATATTTGGCACAATAAGTATTAAACTCATTGCTATTATACTCACCCTCATTGTCAAATCTCAACATCTTGATTTTAAATCCATACTAATTTTCAACCAAGGCTTTGAAATCTGTAAACCGATCAAAGGTTTGATCCTTGTGCTCTAGAAGATAACCAAATGTCATCCTATTGAAATCATCAATAAAGGTCAATAAATAAGATGCTCCCCCAAGAGACTTAGTCAAAAATGGACCCATCAAATTTGAATGCACAAGTTGAAGGGGTTGAATTAATCTAGTTGCCTTATCTTTTGGAAACTTTTATCGATTCATCTTACCAAGGATGCACTTTTCACAAAGGCCAGTTGTGGGTGATATTGTAGGCAAACCTTCCACAAGTTCATGATCTTTCATAACTTGAATACTTTTGTGGTTAAGGTGGCCTATCCTATGGTGCCAAAGATTTCCCCTAGAGAAAACATTTGTAGCAAGACACATCTTTGAAAGAGATTGATCCACATTGTAGAGATCATCTTTCACTAATCCTTTTACCAAAGTGGTAAGTCCCTTCTTCATGCACCAGAAGTGTGAATCAAACTCAAAAGAGTATCCTTTCCTTGCAACTTGAATTACAAAAAGGAGGTTCATAGTGAATTTAGGCACATATAGCACATTTTCAAGAACCTTTCCTTGTAACAAAACACTCCCAATACCTTGAACTTCAAGGACTGAACTATCACCTATCACAACTACATTTTTTTATATTTATGAAAGTTTTTAAACTTATCTTTTTTGAAAAATATGTGATTAGTGCATCTTGAATCAACAATTCAATCACATGTCATATGGTGAGTCATAGAGTAAAATGAGGAAACCTTTTCTCCAATGGAAAAAATGCCTATTGTTTAGATAATCCTTGCTCTTTCAGTAGCTCAAGGATGGAAAGTTTTTCAACTTGATGTCAAGAGTGCTTTTCTCAATGGTGACCTAGATGTGGAAATCTACATGAGCCAGCTAGGAGGGTTTGTTATGGAAGGTAAAGAGTCATTTTTGTGCAAGCTAAAGAAGTCATTGTATGGACTTAAGCAAGCACCTAGAGCCTGGTACAAAAATATTTCAGGATACTTTGAGGACATTAGATTTGCTAAGTGCTTCTCCGAATTTGATCTTTATGTTGAACTACGGGTGACACTGAGAGGAGGGGTGAATCAATATATATTAAAATTTTACCTTTTTAATGCAAGCAATTAAAATTCATCCACACAAATAGCAAACCACAACACATAATTTATAGTGGAAACCCGATGCGGGAAAAACCACTCTCCAAAATGACTGCTTGGACTCCCATCCAAATCTAGTCAAAAATCAAAGCTTAATTTTACAGCACCAACTGAAGGAACAACACCAACTGACCCAACTTTGCAGCACCTACTACAAGGGACACCAACCCTAATTTTACTAGCACCAACTAGATGGAGACACCAATCCCCTAGAGCTAAGCACTAACTCGACTCAACAAAGATAACAAAAGATTTTTTTTTTTTGAACAATTCCTCAAGACTTTGATAGTCTAGCTCAACTCAATTTTCTCACACTCCAACCTTCTCAACTCTACAACAAAAAAATTTATCAACCATATGCTCCCTTTTGTAATCTCTTCTAGGATAGAAATCAACCGTTTGTCTTTTCAGCTTCTTAATGATTCCAACTGTTACTCTCTTAACTGTTACCCATAACCACTACTGAGAATAATGTTGCACTACCAACATAGAACCCAAAAAATTAGAGAAATGCAAAATTGGTTCTTGAAAACATTTTGAATGGCTCTAAACGCGTGTTCCTGGTCCATACGACATGAAATGGTATTACGATTTTTCCACAAGTGTTCACAAGTTGTCCAATGCTATGAATATTCATTTCATATTCTCTAAAAATTGAAATAAGAAGAAGACACTTTTTCTTTTATCCCATAGCATTCCCCATGAATTTTTGGTTGTAAGATAGGAGTTACAACTTAATTTGATCATTCATGAAGTGCCACATGCAAAAAAGACAAAATAGCCTTTCATCAAACACTTGCCATGCTTCCTTTCCACTTGGTTTTTTACTTTTATGACTTTCGTCAAACACTTGCCACCAATCCTCCTCCTTCTGCAACTTTGTCTTTCAAAAAGTGATATCTTATCGCTATGTGCTTTGTCCTACAGTGCATCATAAGATTTTTTGAAATATTGATTGCACTAGTATTGTCACACCTGAGAGTAGTGGGATCACTAACCTGAATTCCCAAATCCTTCAACATTTGTTTCATCCACAGGACCTGTGTGCAACATGATGTGGCTACCATATACTCTGCCTTTGTGGTGGATAATGAAACTGACTCTTGTTTCTTGCTATGCCAACTCACAAGATTATCTCCCAAGAAAAATGCACCTCCACTGGTACTCTTCTTGTCATCTACACATCCTGCCCAATCTGCATTAGAATATGCAACCAAGGTGAAATCTTCACCTTTGGGATACCAAAGTCCATATTCCATGGTACCTTTTAGGTATTTAAAAATCCTCTTTACTACTGACACATGTGTGGCCTTTGGTGCTGCTTGATATCGTGCCACCAAGCATACTGCCTGCAAAATATCCAGTCTAGTAGCTGTAAGATACAAAAGACTACCAATCATAAACCGATACTGAGTTTGATCAATTGATGGTGCTTGATCATCCTTACTTAGTTTACAACCTATCATCATGGGAGTGCTCACAGGTTTGCAATCGTCCATTGTGAACTTCTTCAACATCTCTTTAACATACTTGTTTTGTGAAATAAAAATGCCATTCTTCATTTGATTAACTTGCAAACCAAGGAAAAATGACAGCTCACCTATCATAGACATCTCAAATTATGTTTGCATTCTATTTGTAAATGTCTTACACATCTCATCTCTGCTACCCCCAAAAATGATATCATCCACATAAACAACAACAACTAATTGACTCTCTTTTTCAGTTCTTATGTAGAGATTACTATCAACCATACCTTTCTTGAAGCCTTGTTGTATGAGATACGTATCAAGCCTAGAAATACCAAGCTCGGGGTGCCTGTTTGAGCCCATACAAAGCTTTGTGCAACTTGCAGACTAGATTTGGATCTGATACCAATGAAAAACCATCAAGTTGCTCAATGTAGACTTCCTCTTCAAGTTTACCATTTAGAAATGCTGATTTCACATCCATTTGATACACCTTGAAATCTTTGTACACTGCAAATGCCAAAAATATTCTAATTGCCTCCATTCTTGCTATAGGTGCAAAAGTCTCCTCAAAGTCAATTCCTTCAACCTGTGCATAGCCATTGCACACTAATCATGCTTTGTTTCTAATAACCTTGCCATCTTCATTTAGTTTGTTCCTAAAAACCCATTTTGTGCCAATCACATTCTTGTTCTTTGGTCATGGAACTAACTCCCAAGTTTCATTCATGGCTTTAATCCAACCTTCATATTTGCTTGCTTCAACTACACATTTTGGTTCAATGTTGGATAAGAGAGAGTATTCCTGAGTCAATCTCCTCCTTGTTTGAATTCCTGCATTTACATCACCAATTACTTGTTCCTCTGGATGATCTTTCTTCCAGTTGTAGCTCGGTGTATGTATGCCATATTCTAACTCTGAATCACTCATGGAACCATCATGATGAGTGTTGCTCACAAATTTGCTCTTATTTCTAGGTGTCACGCAGGTAATCGTGGAACCATTTCCACCACTATTGCTTAGATTATTGCTTTGAACTGGAACTACTGGATTACTTTGAATTGCCCCTGAATTGTCTTCATATATTGGGTATTTCTCATCATCATCATCCTTTGGTGTGGTCATGTTCTCATCAAATTTAACATCTGCACTCTCAACAATCTTTCTCAACCTCTTGTTGTAGCACTTGTAAGCTTTGCTATGAATAGAGTAGCCAAGAAAAACTCCTTCATCAGCCCTATCTTCAAATTTCCCAAGTCCTTCCTTGGTATTCTTTATGTAGCATTTGCTACCAAACACTCTGAAATGTTTTGCAGTAGCCCTTTTTCCAAACCATAGCTCATATGACATCTTGTTCTCATGTCTTTATAGCATACAACTATTCTGAATGTATACAGCTGTGTGAACTACTTCTTTCCAATACCTATCTGCTACTCTACTTTCAGTCAACATGGTTCATGCCATCTCTTGCACGATTCTGTTCTTTATCTCAACAACTCCATTTTGTTGAGGGGTTCATGCTACTGAAAATTGTCTCTTAATGCCATGCTCATCACAAAAATAAGTGGTCTTCATCAATAAATTCACCTCCTCTATCTGATATGAGAATCTTGATTCTTTTTCCCATCTTGGTATCAATCATCTTAGTGAATGCTCTAAACATGTCAAAAGCTTCATATTTGTGCTTTAAGAAATAAACCCATGTCATTTGTGAGTATTCATCTATAAATAACATAAAATACTTATCTCCATTTATGCTTTGTGTCCTCATGGGCCCGCATAAATCTGTATGGATAAGCTCCAATGGCTTACTTGTATAGTGCTCCTTGGTTTTGAAATGTGCACGCACTTGCTTCCCTTTCTGACATGAATTACAGATGCTATTTTGTGGTTTTTTAATTTTAGGAATGTCTCTTACTGCATCCTTTGAAATAATCTTTACAAGATTATCAAAGCTGATGTGACCAAGTCTTCAGTGCCATAGCCAATTCTCTTTAACATGTCCCATCATACATGCTCTATCTATATCATTCTCAAGTGTGTATAGATTTCCAGATGTTCTTGATCCAATTGCAACTATTCTACCATTCTTTTCTTTTCGAACCTCACATCCCTGTTTCTTGAAAATTACTTCATGCCCTCTGTCACAGATCTGACTTACATTGAGTAAGTTATGTTTTAGCCCTTCCACGTACAACACATCCTCAGATCGTATCTTATTGTCACTGATACTCATTGTGCCTTTGCCAACAATTTGAGCTCCATCATTATTACCAAACTTTACCGATCCTCCATCATAGTCCTGAATTTTGGTGAATTTCTGTTTGTCACCTGTCATGTGACTTGAGCACCCACTATCCAAGATCCATGGTGTTGATTTCTTTTGTGCCTTCAAAGCTATTTGCATAATTAAGGAATTTTCATCCTTATCTTCTTTAATTTCAGGACCTCCCCTTCCTTTCCAGATTTGCTTCACTTCCTGTTTGGGTTCTTACTTGAAATTTTCTTTCGGCACTACTGGTTTCTTCCTGTTAGGCACTTCTCTATTCTATCTTGTTTCAAACAGTTGAAACTGTTGTCCCTGAAAGTGATTAGTACTATAGCCACTTTTGCAGTTTTGGGCTATATGTCCATAATTATGGCAGTTATAACATTCAATACCATATTCCATCAGAGGTGCAAAAATATTTCTACTAGCAAAAGTCCTTGGTTCTACATTATACTTGCACTCAGCTATTTTATGACCATAACCATTACATTTAAAGCAGTAACCAGTAAAGTGATAATTGAACCTAGGTTGGGGATGCTGCCATGATGCTTGGGGTGTAGGAAAACTCCTTCTATTTTGATATGGCACATAGGTGAATTCTGCATCATGATTGTCTCTCTCACTTCTTGGTGCTTCAGGTTGTCTCATGGGTTTGGCTCTAGTTTGCTCAACTGGTTTCTTCTCCTCCACCTTGGGTACGCTTTGTGTGACCTCTTTTTCTTCCTTCTTTGGAACTTATGGTGCTTTGGTCTTTACAAATCCAGTTCCAAACTTGATGTGTGGTACTTCATTTTTGCCCAATGTTGGTGCTTTTGATGTTTCACCTTCAGAGAATCCAAGACTGAACTTGATGTTTGTTGACCTCTGACTATTGATCAACTCATTCAACTTTGTAGATCCATTCTCAAACTTACAATAACTTTCAATCTTTTGATTCTTCTCATCTAGCTCATGTGTTAAGGTAGCCACCATGGCTTCTAATTCACTGCAGTACTCAACTTTTGTGCATAATTGAGTTTCTAGATCTTCAGTCATTTTTCGGCACTCCTCCACCTGCACTTTTAGATCTACCACCATCTTCTCTGCTTATGTGAGCTTCTTTGAGGTTTTCTTGTGGCTCCTTCTTTCTGCATACACATCTTCCAGAGCTGCTACTAACGCTGCTTCCAAATCAACTACAGCTTCACATTCACCTTTATTTTCATCATCACTAGAATCATGTTTGGTTTCTGGTTCCCTTTCTTCTACCGCCATAAAGAGCGCTTCATCAAACTCTTCTTCAGATTCATTTTCAGAGCTATCATCTGATGAGCTTGCATGCTTAGACATGAAGCTTCATCTTTTGTAGTTGTCACTCTTGAAGTGTGATTTCTTTTTCCAATTACGTTTTTCTTTGTGAGAATCTTCATCTTCTTTTTCCTTCTCGCCATATGGGCACTTTATTGCAAAATGTCCAACGTGGCCACACTTGAATCATTTAAAGGGTAATTTACCTTTATATTTCCCTCTGCCACCTTTCTTCAATTTTCTTACGAAGTGTGCTTCTAGTGCATCTGAATCTTCATCATTATCTGGTTCAGGCTTTTCTTTTGCTTTCTACTTGGATTTGAAAGCTACCTCTTTGTTTGATGGCTTCTCTTTTGCTATTCTCATCTCATAAGCTATTAATAACCCATGAAGTTCATCTATTGAAAAAGTATTCATATCCTTGGCTTCTTCAATAACAGAAACTTTAGAATTATACTTATCGAGAAGAGAACGTAATACTTTTTTCACAATGACAAAGTCTTCTATCTTCTCTCCTAGACCTCGTATGGCATTTACTATCTCACTCACCCTATGCATGTACTCCTCAATTGATTCTCCATTCATCTTGAGTCCTTCAAACTTTGCTCTGTGAGTTTGAAGTTTGACCTCTTTTATCTTCACATCACCTTCATGGATGCTCTTCAATTTATCCCAAATTTCCTTGGCTGATGTGCATGTCATAACCTTAGTCATTTCATTATCCATTAATCCGCACATTAAAGCTTTTTATACTTTGGAGTCATTTTTGAATTCCTTCTTTTGCTTCGGAGTTGTTAATGCCATTGTAGGTGGGGTGTAACCATTCGCCATTGTTGTCCATACATCATATCCAAGAGACTTCAAATAAATTTGCATCCTCACTTTCCAATACTAATAATTTGTTCCATTGAACAATGGTGCTATGTTCGATGCGAACCCTTCGCTATTACTGTTTCTTGCCATAATGTCATTTCCAAGATCTCCCTAGCTGATTTAGCCGATATAGGAACCTGCTCTGATACCAATTGTTGAACTATGGGTGACACTGAGAGGGGGGTGAATCAATGTATATTTAAAATTTATCTTTTTAATGCAAGCAATTAAAATTCATCCACACAAATAGCAAACCACAACACAAAATTTATAGTGGAAACCTGATGCGGGAAAAACCACTCTCCAAAATGACTGCTTGGACTCCCATCCAAATCTAGTTAGAAATCAAAGCTCAATTTGACATCACCAACTGAAGGAACAACACCAATTGACCCAACTCTGCAGCACCTACTACAAGGGACACCAATCCCTAAATTTACCAGCACCAACTGGATGGAGACACCAATCCCCTAGAGCCAAGCACCAACTCGACTCAACAAAGATAACAAAAGATTTTTTTTTTGAACAATTCCTCAAGACTTTGATAGTCTAGCTCAACTCAATCTGCTCACACTCTAAACTTCTCAACTCTACAACAAAAAAATTGATCAACCATACTCTCCCTTCTGCAATCTCTTCTAGGATAGAAATCAACCGTTTGTCTTTTCAGCTTCTCAATGATTCCAACTTTTACTCTCTTAACCGTCACCCACAACCACTGCTGAGAATAATGCTGCACTGCCAACACACAACCCAAAAAATTAGAGAAACGTAAAACTTGTTCTTGAAAACATTTCAAATGGCTCCAAACGCGTGTTCTTGGTCCGTACGACACGAAATGGTATTACAATTTTTCCACAAGTGTTCACAAGTTGTCCAATGCTATGAATCTTCATTTCATATTCTCTAAAAATTGAAATAAGAAGAAGACACTTTTTCTTTTATCCCATAGCATTCCCCACGAATTTTTGGTTGTAAGATAGGAGTTACAACTTAGTTTGATCATTCATGAAGTGCCACATGCAAAAAAAGACAAAACAAACTTTCATCAAACACTTGCCACCAATCCTCCACAATGCATTAAAAAATGACTTATGCCTTAGCACTTTCCAACTTATGCACCAAAACTGAAAAAATAGGAAAACAATATTTTGCGGCTGTTATAACTTTTGCACCTCTCCACGAAAATTATTGAACCCTGAAGGAAAAATGTTCATGGTTATATCAAATATCATTGTATTCAATTTTTCAATCTATCTCTTCTTGGAATAATTTTTTTACCTCCAACAAAGTGACCTTCGACACTATTTTTACAGACATTTTGTCAAACACTTGGCATCCAAAGTTTGTGCATATTCAAGCTTCTCATACTTAGAGGCATTTCTGGAAAAATATCAATAGGAAAAAATTGTTTCTCTTACATCCCTAAAGGTGTGAGATTTGACAGAATTCAAATCCAATCAATAGAAAGCTCAATTTTGCATTTTCTTTGCTGATTTGGACTTAGACAACTATAAAAAAATTGGAAAAAGTGAGAAACTAGCTTTTTACAACTTCCACCATTTCTTCCTTGAGAATCCATTTGATTTGAAGTAAAAACATTTTGGTTCTTTGTACATCAAAATACAACTAAAAAATTATTTCAAGTTATAAATCCTCATGGATTTATTTATATACCTTCTACAAAATGCTCTCCGACGTAGATTTTACAACTACGCAACTATGTGCAAAAATGCCCAACTAAGCTCCAACAAGGCAACTGAGTGGTCCAAACTCTGAAATAACACCACCACATCATTTCTTGATGTTAAGAAATGCTCCAAACTCTTTGTTGGACTTTCTAACACAATCTAAGAGGAGCGTGCTAAGCAAACATTGATTTGAGGTGGAGCGCACCAAGTCCAAGTGAGTATGTTGACAACAATGACAACACTACTGAACCTCAAAAATAACACTTTATGTGTTCAATCAAAGAAAACACATGGTATTGATTCTTCTCTATGTGGATGATCTGTTGATTATATGAAATAATATTGAAATCATCCAAGAGTGCATATCCAAAATTAAGGTAACTTTTGAAATGATAGACCTCGATTTGATGCAATATTATCTTGGTATGCAAGTGTACTAATACAAGGATTGTACTTATCTTAGTTAATCCAAGAATATAATTATCTTAGTTAATCCAAGAATATATTTGATATCTTGCAAAAGTATGGAATGGAGGAATGCAAACCTACTGCAATCCCTATCTCTCTTGGAATCACTATTTTTCTAAGTTCCAACTCTCAGCTGGCAGATGCTACAGCTTACAGGTAACTCATTAGTAGTCTTCTTTATTTAACTATCTCCAGGATAGATATTGCCTTTGTTATCAATTTAATGGCTCTCTTTATGCAAATGTCGTATGTTGAACACCTCACTGCTGTTAAGAAAATCTTGAGGTATGTTGCGGGCACTAAAGTTCTTGCTCTCAATTATGATAAGTTACCCTCTTTTGTTCTCTTAGGATTCTTAGAATCTGACTATGGGGGAGATAGAGATGATAAAAAATCAACCTCAGCTTATGTGTTTAGCATTAGTTCCAGTGCTATCTCTTGGGCTTCCAAGAAGCAACCTACTACTAATCTCTCCAACACAGAAGTTGAATATTGTGCAATGTTAGTCACATCCAAGGAAGCCATTTGGTTGAGGCATATTCTGAAATAAATTGGGTCTGATCAAGTTCATCCATCTCAAATTTCTTCAAATAATCAATCGACTATTGCTTTGGAAAATAATCCTATTTTCCATCAGAGAACGAAACATGTAGAAATCCAAGCTCACTTTATCAGGGAGAAGGTTCTCGATGTCTTCTACACTTGTAGTATTGTCCATCAGTCCGTAACTCTACTAATTTGTTCATCAAGCCCCTTCCTGAAGCTCAGTTCTATAAGCTTAGGAAGTCTATTGGGTTGGTAAAGTTGCCTTCATAAAAAAGTAAATGTTGCATTCTTGTTGAATCCATTGTAATTCCTTCCTTCTTAATAATAAATTTGGCACTTTAGTTTGGTTTGTATACTTTGTTTATACATTCCTCTATTTGGTAACTATAAGTATGGGCTTGGCATCTCTGTGATGACTTATAGGGTACTGCAAACCCAAGCACATTATATCAGGGAGATATTTCATGATGTAACAACTGCAGCTCTGTTCATCTGACTTTGTCTCTCCTGATTTATTCACTACTCGCTATAGAAACTATATTGTGCACATTTTTGACAAGTTTCTTATTGTAGTGAAGTTGTCCTCAAGGGGGAGTGAAGGCTGAATTCTTGCTAAATTCATGTCTATGATGACAACTTCATCCCTAGGAGGATATTTTGTTGTATAGTGTTGATCTTTTTTTAACGTTCTTTGGTTAGTTTGCTCTGCAAGGGAACTATTTTAAATAGACGACGTACACCTTTGTGGTAAGTTTGCTTTGCGGAGAAACTTATGGTACTCTATGTTAGCACTATCACTATGTGAGGAAATAGTGTGTGCATTTTTGCGTTGTTTGGTTATCCATATGTGAGGAAATATTATGTGCTTTTGCTCAATTTTTGATCAACACATATTCTATATATACAACAAGTGACTATGAGTATTGGCTTGACATCTTTGTGATGACTCATAGGGAACCATTGATCAAGTTTATGGATGGTATTACTAAGTTCATTTATCTTATGATTGATATGAATGTTATATGATGCATCTAATTGATCTTGTTTATGAGCTGCTTGTATCATTGCAAGTTCTTACTTTAGATGGGTAGGCTCATGGAGGCTCACATGAAAACTTGTTGTTGTTCTACTTATCATTACAGTGAAACCAATTATGGTTAATGATTGTATTGTAAACCATTGTGTACAATGGTAATGTAGTGAGTCTTAAACCAAGATTTTGCTTACTTCTTAAAGATGTAAAAATTTCTCATCTCCTCTTGTATCTATGGAGGAGAACTCTCTCTCTTACTCTCTCTTTCTTATTTCTTATATGCTCTATCCCAATATTACCTTAAGGGGGAGTGTTAGAATTTTTATTGTGAATTAATATTACTTCAATGTAATCTCTTAAACACTTAAAGTATCACTAGATACCTTTAAGTTTTTAATGAATAAATTATTGTGGAACCTTAACTTTACCCTTGGGTAAAAGGGAGGTTAAGGTGGGAATTTTATCCTATAAATAGAGGGCCTCCCCTCTAGTAAAATACACAAGTTTAGAGAGCAAAGTTACGCTCATATATTTTAGGAAGATAGGAGATGATTTTGTAAGAGAGTTATCTTTTGAGTACTAAGAGACTCTTGGTTAGTGGATGTACTCCTAGTTGGAGGAACCACTTTATATCTTGTGTTCTTTATGAGATTGGTTTATGGTTTCATACTATTATGTTAATCTTGTATCCTTCATAAAGATCTTGGTAGTTTGGGGTTTAATCAAATAGGGTTAGCTCCTTCAGTATCTATATCGTAAAGAATAAGAGAAAGTACAAAGAAACCTACATCATCAGCAACATGCTCACTGTTCCTGCACTGCCAACAACATACAATTCATTCAAAAATCATCAGATCAAAATATGACCTCCTCTATTTCAATGCATGGACATAAGTGCGATAGAATCTTATGTACCAGACATAATGGAATGACCAGATTCATGGTTGAATAGTGCAAGGGGAAAAAATACATATTTCATTTCAGATATTGGACATGGGAAAATAAGACTACCTGATAGCAGAGTTCCTTCTCGAACAAAGACACCATAGTAGCTGGAGAAATGCAGTTCTTTAGATTTTTCCTTGGTTTCACCACTCAAGGACCTTTCCTGGGGCATCCAAGTTAAAAGGGGGCAACAAAGGACCCTCACCATCATCATCAATATCAATTAATAATGCAACAAAGTTCTCAAAAATTTTCTTCTGAAATTCATCTTTGAACATGTAATTTCATTGCTTTAATCACACCTCCAAAGAGGGGCAAAATGTAGATGCCTAAAAATGAATTATTATTTTTTAAATAATTCATTTTATGGCATCAAAGAGATTTATTGTAAAAAGGATACCCAAGGTAATGTAATAGACCATTGTACAATGTAAGAAGGGATCAAATGCCTAAAATACTCCTTAAATGATGTAATGTGCAATGATCTCAAGAATCCAAGAAGACAAGGATGTTGCTATATAAAGACATCAAAAGCAACACAAAAGGTATCATGCAAGGGCATCAAAGATCTTAGAGAGAATTCAAAAAATGCGATATCACTCTATCCTACATACAATAGTGTTTTGTAACACCACCTTTGCATAGATATACTAAACCCTTCATTTTGCTCTTGCATGCTTTTATTTTGTTCATAATATTGCTTATTCCACAAAGCCAGTGGCGTAACACTTATGGGCTGTTGGTGGTGTGCGTATGGATGAATGCATGTTCGTGTTTGATGAATGGATTGCTTTATGTGATGTTCATGCGATTACAATGAAGGTACATTGATTATCATTATTCGTTGTTGCCATATTTTTGATATTTGCTTCAATATAATATTGTAGATAAATAGTGCACCAATTATATCATTTATGCATTATTTTAGGTCTACACATGCTGATAAACTATGTCCCTCTTTATTGGTTTGGCATATAACACACTCCATAACATGGGCTAACACATCATTTTTTCATCCCCTTCTAAGTAAACCTCTCATGCACCTTCTTATAGGTCTTGAAGAACCCCGGATGCCCTGCAATAGGGACATCATGCAGGGACGTGATGATGTCTTCTTCTAGCTTGGATTTTTGCATAAGGAAAAGTCTCCCTTTGTAGTGGATCTATCCATCTGCAACCCTTTACCTGTCATCATTCACTTTTCCATCCAAAATATTGGTAGCAAAAGTATTTTTTGCATATTCAACCATTAATGCTACCTTTAGATAAATAAAAACAAGATTGAGAGAGAATGGAAAGTAGGATTCCTAGACAATGCATCAAAAACAATATTTTTATTTCCCTTGACATACTCTATGTCAAAATCAAATGTTTGCAGCTTAGTAACCCACTTTTGTTGCCTTTCATTCAACTCATTTTGTTGTCCTAAAAAGAATTTCAGATTGTTATGATTAGTCTTTACCACAAATGAGATATTGTTTAAATTTTAACAATGCATGCATTATGGAAAGCATCTCCTTATCATAGGTACTATATTCTCTCTCATGGGGCTTCAAATTCCTACTCTCAAAGGAAATAGGGCATCCCTTTTTCATAAGAATTGCTCCTATTCCTATTCCTGATGCATCATAATTTATAGTGAAAGGAAGAGAAAAATCAGGAATAATTAATACTGGAGATGTAGTCATTACCTCCTTTAGCCTCTCATAGGCTAGTTGTGCTTCATTAGTACATACATATGCCACCTTCTTAGTCATTTCAGTCAATGGGGTTGATATGGTTGAAAACCCCTTAATAAACCTTCTGTAGTAGCTGCATAAACCAAGAAATCCCCTCAACTGAGTCAAGTTTAAGGGTATGGGCCACTTTTTAATTGCTGTAATTTTCTCTTGAGCAACCTTCACCCCTTCATGGTTGATCACATGCCCCAACTATAATATCTTTGCAATCTCAAATTCGCACTTAGATTCCTTAGCATAAAATAACCAAAAAATGTATCAAAAGAAGATTTATTAGTAGAAGAGTGTAAAGCTCGATTATATGCATGTTGAATATAACTCAAATGTTCATCCTAAGTCTTAGGATGCTTACCACAATAACCTTGTAAAAGATGTACCATTTTCTTGTTTACCATTTCAGTTTACCCATTTTTCTGTGGATGAAAAGTTGTTCTCCTCTTTAACTTAGTGTCCATCCTTTCCCATAAAGAAGTCCAAAATTTTCCAAGAAACTTGGAATCACCATTAGAAATAATGGAAGTAGGAAGATCAAAATGTATCCACACATAAGTAAAGAAAAAATTAGCTGCTTCTTGACCTATCATAGTCTTTTTACATGGAATTAGAATACATACTTTATTGAATCGATCCATAACCACATACAAATAATCATATCCTCTCTTGGAAATAGGAAAACCTCCAAAAACATCCATAAAAATGCTTTCCCATAGTCATGTAGTAACTGGAAATGGCATGTAGAGGCCAAGATTCCTGTTATTTGGTTTCTTAACACTGCATAACATACAAGTTCTGATAGACTTGGATACATTTTCTTACATTTTAGGTGAATAACAATATCTTTGCAAATTAGCAAGAGTTTTTCCAACACCAAAGTGTCATGAAATACAATAAGTGTGAGTTTCCCTAATAAGATCATTCCTCTCACCATTAGGAATTCAAAGCTTGCCTAAATGAAAAAGTAATCCATCATGCATGTGGAATTCAATATTTCCATTTTCATTCTAATAGATACTTTGAAAATTAGGACCATCAACATATTGTTCTTTATAACCTTCATGCATCAAAGAACTATTTTGTAGGATTATATCAACAACTTTAATAGGAGGTCTAGAAAACATATCAACAATCTTATTTTCTGAACCCTTTTTATACTTAATCACCAAATAAAATTATTGCAAAAATCCCATCCAATGGAAATGTCTTGATTATTGCAATTTAGATTGTGATTGAAAATACTGTAAGGGCTGATGATATGTATGCATTATTGTCTCTTTACCCACCAAATAGTGTTTCTATTTTTTAACACTTTGAACTAATGCAAATAACTCTTTATCATAAGTGGGATAGTTTCTTACCGCACTATTAAACATCTCAAAGTGATAACAAATCATATGTCTATCCTATAACAAAATTGCACCTATAGCATAATCACTAGCATCAATTTCAATTTCAAAAGATTGTTGAAGATTAAGCAAAGCAAGAACTGGAGCATTACTGATTTTTTTTTAAGCAAATCAAAAGCATGTTATTGTTTTCCTCCTCACTAAAATCCATGATTCTTCCCTGTAATAGTGGAGAAGCCATAAAAGAAAAATTAGTAATAAACTTGCGAAGATATTGCACAACCCCAAGAAAACTCCTTGTTTCTGTCACATTAGTGGGTGAAGGACATTGCATAACAACCTTTACTTTGGAAGGATCTATCTTCAATTGGCCTTCACCTACAATATGGCCTAGATAGATTAAGTTTTTCCTGACAAACTCACACTTAGACATTTTCAAAAAGAGTTTAGCTTCCCTTAATACTTCAAACACTTGAGGAATGTGCATCACATGATCATTCTAATCATTTTTGTAAATAAGAATATCATCCAGATACACAATAATAAAATCATCAAGAAAGGGTCTCTAAATAAGATTGTTGATATGTTTTCTAGACCTCCTATTAAAGTTGTTGATATAATCCTACAAAATAGTTCTTTGATGCATGAAGG
>Ga0181459_100058_pt1 | contig 17413 bp, 19 predicted proteins | sample InSIn2SAF170_FD_119060 | JGI IMG/M metagenome (GOLD analysis project Ga0181459, IMG submission 119060) | Clean room microbial communities from NASA Spacecraft Assembly Facility at Jet Propulsion Laboratory, Pasadena, California, USA -... ...
ACAGCCGCAATCACAATCGCAATCGATATATCAAGACCTGTCCTTCCGCGAACGAGAGCGCGCCGACGCAGGACGGTTAGGCTATGAGCAATCAGGGTTCAATATACCGAGAAAGACGTCGAGAGGGGAGAATGGGAATGGACAAGCACAAGGAGAAGGACAGAGGCTGTATGATAATGGACTACACCCGGGTGATAGTAGACGGAGTGTGGATATTCAGAGTACGCTTGGGAGTGTGAGTCGACGGTATGATGGGAGTGGGTATGAGGATTACAGTCGTTATTAATTAGATGAGGCTGTAGCTGGGTTGTATTGGATTGGATTGGATTATGTGTACATACGGCGTATTGTACATTTTGTTTGAAGGTCTGAGAGGAAGTGGAGGATTACGTCTGTGTACGAAATGATAGCGTTGCGGTACAGCAATTGTGGGCAGGTATGCTGCTGATGAAATGACCATGAATGTGGATACGAATATGGAAATGAACTTGAAAATGAACATACAACCACCGTTATCGAGAGTCATATTAATCCGATTGATAGTACTCAAAGCTGTCATGGTACTCTATCTATTGTCAAAATTGTAGCGTATGGGTCATACCAGATCTCTCGTAACGCTCTTGGATTGAACCCGTCTTCTGATACCTTGACCATTACATGATCCCTTGCTGAGGCGCGAAAGATTAGGGATGGAGAGGGCTCTATCTAGGATGAAAGCGATGATCATGCGCCGGAGGATATAGCCACGTATATGCTGTATATTAGTATCGAGAAGGAGCTTCTCGTCCGCTTGCTGGTTTGGGTGTCTGCTGGACTGAGTAAGTATGTTTCTGTGGAATATACTATAATCTCCATTGATCGAGCTGATCCTTTTTATTACCGTGTCAGGAGACAGGATCGTGTGGGAAGAACGACGGAGCTTTGTGTTATTATTGGTTGAGGATGGTTAATGTATTTCTTGATATGGCAGTGCTGTTGTAGCATATATCCTATACGTCAGAGTGTATCTCAATGGCCCGGGAATCTATCTCGTCACCTAGGTAGATTGTTGCTTTGGACTCCGATAGTGTGCTCCCGAAAGTGTGTATTTAGAAGAGAGGAAAAGCGAGAGTCGTAGCTCGAGGCGGCTGGTGATGAGTTTTTGGATGATTATTCGGAATCAGGATGAGACTGTGGATGTTACGGATAGTGTGGTAGATGTCGAGGATGGAATGTGTATGAACCGGAGTGGGACTGAAGTCCGGTGTTGCTTGCTCGCAGGGATGTCTGGTGATGGTGGGAGATCAAGGTACCGTAGAGGCTGGATTGTCGATCAAGTCAGCCTTGGTTAGTGAATGTCTTTACTTTGTTCTTCCGGAACAATGGTGTTTGTCCTAGGCAATGGGATGTGATGGCCTGATACCACCGGACAGGGCGTTCAATGGATCGTACTAAGAGAGAGACTGATAACATCTAGTGACAGAGAACCATGGTTTCACGGAATGCTTCTGGTAGTGGCTCGGAACTATCTGCTGAGTGATCAGATGTGGTTGATTCTGCGAATACTATTTCATTTCCACTTGTCCGGGATAGTGAACGAGCAGCCAGTAAGTGAACGTGAACGGAGCTTGTCTGTTGTCTGTTGTCGACATGGCAATGGCAGCTCCACTCTACCAGAGTGTCGTACGCGCTTTGAACGTGCCAAACCACCTGTTTCACGTGAACACTTCCAGTGGCTGTATATAAGGTGCAGACTGCTCGGAGCAACTTGTTGAACGTAAATCAATCATCTTGCCGAGTCGTCGGTCCGCTCAGCACTTATCAAAACCAGCTTCCCACCTACCGTACACACAAAGACAACTGCGGCGATGAAGCCCAAACGTCGTCAGAAGTGTTCGCCGGCAAGACGAAAGACTCGCAATACGAATCAGTGCGTTAGCGATCAACCCGCGGCCACAATGCCAATACCAACACCAGCGCTAGCGCCACCCATAAGGGCTATTCGATGGTTCGAACACATTCCTGCAGAGATCCGCCTTCAAGTCTATCGGGACTTCTTCCATAGGGACAAAACAAGGGTTCATGGGTGTCAAGATGACAAATGCGAGGATGCAAAACGTACAATAGATCGTGTTAAGAAAAAGAACGTCAACAGAATCGACCTGTTCTTGACCTCGAAGGGAGTGTACCTGGAAGCACAGAACATCTGGTTTGATGGAGCTTTTGAGCTGAAAGCATGTATGCGACCGCTCCTCCAAGTAGCACCTCATTCCTCAATACACACCAGCTTTATGAATCAAATGACGACACGCATTCGTCATCTTAGACTGACGACTCCGGAACTCCTTGACGCAGAACAAGGCTGGAGGAACAGCTTCATATCCCGCAAGCCAGACCTCTTGAGATCAGTCACGGTCAGTGGTTCCCACTTGGTCTTGTACTTACGGTCTGAGTGGTATCACTGGACACGATTTCGGCTGAACGGAGGGGAAGGCAAAAGCCAACTCCATGTCAACTTTCGTGGGTCGCGTCCGCAAACGCAAAAATTTCTTCGTTTAATGAACGAATGGGGATTCGACTTACATGAGGAGTGAAGTGTACGTACCAATCGCGCTGAGCCCGGAGAAGGTGAAGGATGAAACGGATCAAGCTGGAATGATCGGAAACATCGTTGTGAAGATGGTGATTGATCCTAAGACCGGAACCAGGAATAAGTTTCGTTGGTTTTGGGGGCATTGGTGTATTTCCTGATCATCGAAAGGTATCCAGAGGAACATTCAGACGGCCTGGAATCGAGCAACAAAGCTTGGTCTGAGCCATGTTAAAAAGAGAACAAAATCTGAACTGAGCCTCGTCAGCGAGTTAGCTAATTGCGCAGTCAAGCTTTCGTGAGTGCAGAAGTCTTTCTTCTTGTTCCTCCCGCATGTCGATTCTTGCGTGTCTGAATCGACACTGGCAGGATAGTACATGGTACACATATTCATGGAGAATGTTGTTGGATATTCCAAGCAAATTCAAACAATATACATAAAGACAACTGGGTAGACAAGATGTCTAAGAAGACGCAAAATCAAGGTCCAACTAGAGTATGAGGAGGAAGGTTTGCCGAAAGTCATTGCTTGTCCCATATATCGCACTGATATATCTTCTTTCTGTTGTAACAAATTGTAATATATGGTATACATGTGTCTGATACATGTCAATACATGATCGTAAATCTCGTCTAACATTCTCGAACATTGCAGAACATTCTATAACGTCTAGTCTAGCCCGCCACTCTTGCATAACCTCCCTGTTCCCCACTAGCCACCCTCCATGCCCGTAGAGGCAACGCTTGTAAAGCGAGCGCTTTCTTCTCAATGTATAGCCAGAAAGTTACCGCTCCAATAATGACGAAAACAATGTTAGTAATATAGTATCCATCCCTATGCATTACGCATGTGCCACCTCCGTCAATACATCGATGCTTTTCCGCTTCTAGTGCACAGCTGAAAGCGGACGTTACCGGGATGATGCCGTCGGCAAGCGTGAGTTTGGCTAGTTCAGCTGTTGTGGGTGGATTGCATGTTGCTGAGGTAAACATGTCGACGAATTTGAGGATGAAGAACTTGGGGAATGTGCCTCCAAGGTTGGATACAGTCGCAAGCAGTGTCATGTATGTCCCACCGATCGCAGGGTCGGCAATGCGAGCGTGGAAAGCTGAAACGGCGACGAACATGATGGTGGACATGAACGTGCTATAGACGTGCTCGACAATTACTGTGATCATGTACCACATTGGGACCGCCTCGCCGACCGCAACAGGATAGATCATGATTGTGAATTGTGCAAAGACTGCAGCGATCAGTCGCGCGACAAATGCCCAGCACCACAGTCTTAATGGTGTGTATTTAGTTGACCATTGGCCCGCATAATACCCTAGACCAATCTCAAAGGGAAAGTCGATAAGCACAACCAGTGCCATGTTCGCTTGACCGAAGCCTTTGTCGAGAAGTTTGAGGTTGGTGACTGCCTCATTTGTGACAAATCCGAGCTTTGCGATCAGGTGAATAATGCAAATTGTGATGATATTCTTGAGTTTGAGAACGGCCCACATAGACCGGTAGACTTCAGCTATGCTGTCTCGTTCTCTGGTCTTCTCTTCTCTCTTCAAGATGGCAAGACCAAGTGTTACGAGGAGATATATATAGCCCCAGAATTTCATGTAGCCACCCAGTGTGACCAGGCCATAGTCCTGAGGTATAGTGCGGAACCATGTGTTCGGAAATTCAGGAGCTTGGAGAGCAAGGAAAACGGTATGACTGAGAAAGGAGCCTGCTGTAAGACCCACTGTCTGAGCAGTGGACGCATAAGAGATGTTTTGAATGCTGAGAAGGGAAATGGCCCAGCCATCAACAGCGATGTCTTGAGTTGCGCAGAGAAAAACGAGGAGGAACCACCAGCCTGTAAAGGACCAGACACCAGAGTCACCGCTGTTGCCAGCTGCTTCCATCATGTGGTCTATGCGTCCACCGAGGTAGATCATTGAGAGGCCGGAAATTGTTTGAATAGGTGTAATCCAGCTTTTCCTTCGGCCGAACCTTTGCGACCAGACTGCATCGACTATAGGCGACCAGAGAAGTTTGAGAGAATATGGATAGATGGCGAGAGAAAAGACGCCAATTTGACCATAGGAGAGGTACTTTTTGAGGAGGAAAGGTACCGAGCCAGATGCCAGACCCATCGGTATACCCTGGAGGAAATAGAGCAGACATAGCAGCAGGAAATTCCTCTTGTCTTGTCGAGGTAAATCCGAAAAGCTGATCTCGACCATATGTGGCGTCGCAGGGGTTATAGTTGGAGGATCATTGTCCAAACTGAAGTCCTGCCTCGCAAGATATGCATCCTTGACCTCGTTCTCCCCAAGCGCATGCTTCTTCCTATGCTCTATCATTTTTCCGTTTCCCTCGGCGTGACCATTTAAATGCCCATTCTGGTGCCCTGTCTCGATCGAGAGGTTCTTTAGTGATTTGTTGCTTTTCTGCTTCTTCGTGCTCCTCCTCATCTGGGATCGTGATGTTGCTCCTTCCACTAGAGGTATGTCCTCGGATCGCTCAGACCAGTCTGAGAACTCGTCGTTTAGCTCAAATTCTTCAGGGTTGGGACCTTTGTTGGTAGTTGGTGGAAGATGGTCGAGTTCGATGTTCGAAGTAGTGTTAAGGAGTGACTTTTGACGATGGTGTTGGACCTCTTGTTTGTGCTGCGCAAGGTGTAATGGTAATACAGGGCTGTCGAAACGAGAGGCGAAACGAGAAGCAATGAGAGGCGGGACGAAATTGTCACCGGTGTCAGGCATCCATGCGAGGAATGTTGAAGACAGAAACCGTGTCCTTTGGTGGGCCGGATTTATGTTTAGCAAGAAACAAAATGTAGCACGCTGATTGGATGTTCTTTTCAGGTACCCGTAACTTTGATACAATCGTTGGTCATCAGGAGGACATTGGGTGGTGTTGCCAGAGGCACATCAGGCGGCACTGACAAAGCGAGCCACTACTACTCGAAAGGTCACAGTTGCAACATTCAATACTACCTGGTCACACGACTCGAGCAGTACTCAATGCGTGGGCAACGTGTCCGTTAATTCATGCCAGACCATATCGGTCACGTGACAGTAATACTGATAAGCGATGGTCCCCCTGATCGAAAAGGGGGAGCATCATAGTTGCACATCGGATTTACATTCATGAGGTCGAAATGAATCATGTCGTATCATTACTCGACGGGACGGACTGTATGGCCCTTATCATTGGTGGACGCTGCTGCTATTCTACAGTATTGAATAATTATTGCGGAGAAGATTTGGCAGAATGTTCACAATATGTTCTCATTATTCGCCAGTGTCAGACTGGACCACTATGCATCGGTGGATGCTCGGCATTTTATCAAATGGTCACTGTGCGTCCGGCTTGCAAGATGTAATGGTGTATAGTAGAGCTTTGTTTCACTATTCGTAACTAGAGGCTGTCTTCAAGCTGTGATCTATCAAATAAGATATGTGAAAACTCTGAACTCTGTAATTGTTCAGTGAGGGTACCTGCTCAGGATTTGTTCAGAAGAAACTGCCAATCCCACAACCTGCCTATTCGTGGTGCCCTGTATGATGGTGTGTATGATGGTGATGATGATGTGCGTGACCATGTCCGTGAGCATGATTGTGGCCACCATCTTCGTCGGCGTTGCTGTTAGCGGCAGCCTTCTTACCATATTTGCAACACGCTTCATGTCGCCTCAAGTTGTCGAGTCTCGGAAACTTCCTTCTGCAACCAAGATGCTGGTGCTTACATTTCATATGCTCGTTCTCTGGTCTGTGACTCGCCATATGACGACGGAAATTACTCCCTTCTGCATTCAACCACTGATGACATATCGGACAATGAGCGCGATTAGAACCTGTATGACTTGCGAGGTGATCATCTCTAACCTGCTTGTACATGAATGACTTATTACAGCCTGGGAAAGTGCATTTCCAGGGTAATTCTTCGGCTTGGCCACCATTTGAGTCTGCTTGAGGAGACTTTGAGTCGGCTTTTGATGCAGTTGCTGACCCCGCGGCATAGAGCGGCGCAAGGTGTTTCTTGGAGATATGTCCTGTCAGCGCTGCTTCGGTAGCGAAAGATGCTGTGCATGCTGAGCCCCATCGGCAGGTCACTGTGCCCTTCAGTGAAAGGTGACTGTTCTTGACATGCTTCTTGAGATCGTCGGTCCGTGCAAATGTCTGACCACATATTGAACCGCAAGGCATGAGCCATTGACATGATTTGCCGGTCTTGATCGCCGAAGGTACTGGTTTGATGGCTGACTGATTACCATTACTGATCACATCACTATCAGTGGACGGCTGAGTTACTGGTGTGGAGATGGAGTGTTCAAGCAAGTCCGTAGTGTGGAAGTGCTGCATAGGCTGTTGGTCAAGGCTGTTCAGGTTCAATAGGTTGAATGCTTGCACAGTACAAGGCTGGTGTAACACGTCATGTTGTTGCCAGGGATACTGGTTGCCAGGAGCGGTCGGGTCACAGCCAAATGTGAAACCAAAACCAGGATCAACGTGCTGTGGTGGTGGAAATTTTGGAGCCTGGTCTATCAGACACGGATCCGGCGCACAATGATGAGCTTGCTGGAATGTCTGCCAATGGTCGAGAGCGACATCAAAAGCTGATTGCATCGGTTGCTGCACGTTGAAATCGGCATAATCATCGACTTGTGGAGGTGTACACGTTTCATCACATGGCGTGATATGCGGCACATATGAATTCAAATCGTAGAGTTGCACTTCAGCATCGAGATCAGGGAGTGGAAGAGGCGTCGGATCAACACATATGCCGCAAGTAGAAATACAACTGTCCCAACTGGTGTGGTGGTCTTGCGGGCAATCCTTCTTGTCGTGTCCGTTTTCTTCACATTCCTCCTCACACTGCATACAGTCGTCATCACACTTTACTGGTGTCCCGTGGTCAAGTATTTCATCAAATGCGTTGAAATGTGATTGTTGGTGTTCCTCGAGGCATTCATCACAGTCGTCAAAGCATTCTTCACAATCTTCCGGCTCGGTTACGGCTTGGCAGCACAGAATGCCCGTACCACAACACTCCTCACCATCAGCATGGTGTCCATCACAACACTTCTCGTAATTGTCGTAGTCCGTGAAACGGTCAATAGATTTTTGTAGTTCCTTTAGTTGTTCGAAGTCATACATCAGATTCAAATCACATTCGTCCATATGGAGTAGTGGTTGAGATAACACAGCCGGTGGTCTTCCTGTGAGTTCGCAGTTGCAATCATCGCCTCGAGTGCGATTGTTTATCTTCAGTCTCGCTGCGCCCATGGTAGCCATGGCTTTTGGCTGTCGTGCTTGCCTGGCAGCCATGCTGTTGCCCGGATGATGCAACTACTCGCTGTCAGATTCGCCGAAGTCGGGTGTGGCTTTTCCTGCCGACGGTCAATCTGGACTCGAGACTTTCGAGTTTTAGTACCACAGTGTCGTGCGTGCAGTGATGCACTATTTACTTTGCAAGTAATTTATGTCACTTCTAATCCATGATCAAACGTAGCCGCGTTTTGACAGGACACAAACAGATGGACGAATGAGTGGTCCAGTACAAAGCGTGGAATTAGCGATGCCGAGCGGGCGAAATCTTAGATCATCAAAATGCTTGGCAATCTAGAACGCCGATCACGAGCGGCCAATCACACAAGAGCTTCATCAAAATGATGAGAGCAATGTCAACAATCCTTGCACTTCAACGATCAATGACTATTGGTGCCCTCCTAGAGGCACACAGTGCTTCAAGAGAAGCAGGAATATATCATGTGGCTGTATCAAGAGTCACGATAGTGTGGTCAGCCACTATTCGTTTCACTTGATGCTACGTCCATCCCTCATCAAACGTACTTGTGAGTAATGGGAAAATGGGTCTTCCTTACTCCAAACAGATTAACGCCGCCTTTGACCAGGTCACACCTTTGGTCGCGGCAGGCTACCAAGTCCTCCAGACCACCAGAGATATATCCATCCTTCTTGCAGCAATTCAGGTTCTCACTGTCCTCCTCCTGGCTCTCATTCTTGTGGCACTCATTGCACTCCTCATTACCGTCAATCCGGATCTTGAACATGAGCGACAGGCAGTGGTCACGCCGGCTATCAAATGGATCGCTGGCGTCGCCGAGTGGATGAGTCAATTCAGTCTTGCCTTTGCTGTTATGCTCGGGGTTGTTGCGGTGGGGTGCTTGATCGGAGGCTTAGCAGGCATGTGGTACACGTCGAGAGATCCTACTTTGCAAGTACAAGAAGACATGGAAACAACAGGTGGGGATGTTGAAGAGCTAAAAGGTGACGATATCGAGGCCATCCAAAAAGGTGAAACAAAGCAGTAACCACATTGTCTTTGAGCTAATCCGCTTGCGTTTATTTTATGTGGGTGGTCGCTCAATGATTAAGGTGATGTTCAATTTTTGAAGTCCAGCCCATTGCTGAAGATGACTTCCCATTGGAAGCATACCTCGGTGTTTGGGCTAGCATTTGAATCTGATGTATGACTTGGTCTTGATAGCTGTCTGATGAGGCCAAAGATCTTGGAGCTGCGCGTTCGGGGCGGTGAGGCGTTCACCAGTCGCAATAACATTCTTGCTGTTGGTTGCAGATGGTGGTCGCATGCTACTTGAAAGTGCTCAAGGAGATATAAGGTCCTCAGTCTTTTCCGTCTTGGATCTTCCTCATATCGGCTTTACCATTCAACAGATTCACTTCAAAATCGCAGAATCGTTAGTGCCTTCATGCCTATATGTATCGTGTCACTATCCGTTACAAAACTCGTCGCAAACACATCTTGAACAGAAAGGCCACCAGTCATACATGGTACAATCTTTGAATTGGAAACAGGGGCCGTTATTATCTATACTATTGACACCAAGCTCACGCTGATGAACGAAGTATTTTGCTTCAAGCAATCTCGCTGTTTGATATGATGAAGTCTCCATGGAAACTAGTTAGCCGGGACTACTCCAACGCAGACATGCATCACCCGTACAAGCAACCTTTCGGAAACACACTTGGAATTAGTAAATGATCAAACAATAGAATAATGTGCTGGGCGTGTCATTATTTACAGGCTCGGACCGCTCCTGACCTCAAGCAGATCGTCAAAGCGCAGTGGAGCACGGCCTCATGATGGGTCTCAGACTTCCACGCAGTTTGTTCTTTATTTATGAGGCCACATTAATCACTTCCTAAGGTGCGTCACGACCGCAATAAGTGACAACTCAAAATAGCCAATCAAGTAACAGATCATTACACAGACTTATGAAGGTCGCCATGAGCCAGTGCTACGATAGCGGTTGGTGAAGAGCTACTGCAAATTAGCACGTGAGCACAGGAGAGTTGTTGTTGATCTCAGGATGTTCTCTCTTCGCAACTTGAAGTAAACCATTCGAGTGTGGTAGGCGCAGCACCGGACCGCCGTGCATTCCCCAGCTCCATAACCTGAGCTCAAGTGGAGCTTCCGGGACATGCCTGCCGCTGGTCCTTTTGCTGAAAGAACGGTTAAAGGCTCGTACCTTGTTTCTTGAACCTCGATCCTCCAAATTTTGTTGGTGTCGCTGAGTCAATCAAAGCTTACTTATCATCAGAATATCGCAATCTACTTGAAATAGTGCTTCCAATGATATCGGCGAGACGACACGGGAGCCTCAATCTACAAATTTGTTGAAGATAGCGCTCAATACTACTGTGTTTAAATGCTCAGCCGCAACAAGACCAACCAGGATTACGGAGAGCAAAGCTGATTCGTCGGCTTTCGTCACGAATGATGCCGATTCAATTGCTCAGCCATCGTCGTCGGTGAACTCAGCCTGACACAACAAGTCGCCTGGGCGATATGTGGGAGCTCGAATCTGAATACCAAACTCACTATCTGGTCATAGAAGGTGGTATATGATGTACGATATCCTTTGCCGCGGACTTCTATTGTCATTCATCTTGGAGCACGAATGGTCACCTCGAAAGAATGGACTTACTTCTTGGTCCGAGCCAACATGACCTAACTCCAGCCATCGTACCATACTTGCCGTCGTTTGTGTACGATGGACTGGCATATGCTGCATTTCCGTCGAGGACAGGATTTGAGAAAGACGGACAACTGGATATAGACATGCCGTGCCTTGAGCTTGCAGCATTTGCGCAAGCATGGCTTTACTTCGGCTTGCTAGAGACACTCACTACGTTGTCAAACATTCACAAGAAGCTTACGACGATCGTTGATGATGGTTCGAACATAGTCGTTGAAACATCAAAGCTCGATAGGCTTCTGGCTGGGTCATTGCCAGCCGGTCAGTTTCTACAACTGGATCAGTCATCCGCCTTGGCAACCGCTCGAGAAGCAAGTAATCGCTTGCGCCACGTACAAGATCCCGACGAGAGAAGTTACATTGTTTTTTTTTTCGATTGAATCACTCGTTAAGCGGTTGACAGTGCTTCTTGATGAACATACACAACCAGCTAATCTCGACACTATTTCGAAGTCACAAAAGGAAAAAGGTTTAATGTTGCATAATGTTGTATATGGTCAGCTAAAGAAGTGGCAACCAATTTCCAAGCTGTTACCACGATTTGTACCTGTCCTGGATCACGGTCCGGAGCAACGCTCTGAATCGATGAATCACTCTCTCGTGCAAAACTTGCTGCAAATGGGATGGTGCATCCACCATGCTACCCGCATATGTCGCAAACAAAACACGTCTGTGCTCAGGTATCTCGCAGGTATCAAGCGTACAGACGTTGTTGGTGTCTCCCATGACGCCTGCTCAGAACAAACCTGTGTCGCATATCATGCAAGGATTGATGACTCGTACACTGTACGACATGTTCAGGCTGACTGCAACTGTGAATTCCTTACTGTTCCAAAGGACATAGTCCACCGCATTGCTCACGGAGGTGGCATACCTCTTGTCCACCCTTGGACGACCCCTGACGGGACTATACGGCTAGAGGTCATCGAGGCTATTGGTTCCGATCGATACATAGCCATCTCACATGTGTGGGCGGACGGTCTTGGAAACCCCACTTCTAATTCTTTGCCTAGGTGTCAACTACAACGACTGACGCGACTACTTACGAAGATCTCAGATGACTTGGAGTCGGGTCATGGCCGTCACGTTTTACGTGTAAAGAAAATGTGGCGTTCTCTCATCCGTAAACGAGCACCTCTATTGTTCTGGATGGACACACTGTGTATCCCTGTCGGACCAAATTCAGAAATCGCCCGAAGGAGGGCTATACAAAGGATGGCCTTGATCTATGCCGGAGCTGATGGAGTCTTGGTACTAGACCACGAGCACCGATTTGTTGATCGAAGAGTCGAATCAAAGGAGAAATTGTACGCACGTATGTTGATCTCTAAGTGGAACACTAGATGCTGGACGTTGCAGGAAGCAGTACTGGCTCGAAAACTTTTTTGGGAATTTGGTCAAGAAATAGAAATTTTGCAACCAGCAAACATGAGCAGCATTAGTCGACATTCGCCAGCCGCCTCACAGCTGATTTCCCCCGGTGATGGTATCTCTCAGTTGCTAATTAAAGCAGTCAAGGCGCAAGTACGTACAAGCGATCCTGGAGCAGTGTTGGTAAAGAGTAAGAAGATAGGAAGGCTTTCTCTCCTCAATGCTGAGATCAACTTCTTGGGAGTGTGGAACGAGCTGGGACAGCGTTCCACGACGAAAATTAATGATATCCATGTCATGCTGGCGAACCTGACAGATTTTAGTGCTGGTCAGATCATGGCTATTCCAAGCCAAGTCGAGCGTACAAAGGTCATGTTTTTTTGTCACGGCAGCTTCCCTCTTGATATTATGTGGAACGAAGGCATAAGACCGGATGCCGGAGAAGACAATGCCAATCGTTGGATCCCTGCTATACCAGGGCCTGAACCGCTGGAAGACTCCACCAATATACTGTTCACTGATGTAGGGCTCGTGTTCGAACCAGGCCTCGGACCTCTACCACCTCAGATCCTCGTGGTAGAGCGCGACCCGTACAGTCCGTACATCTGTCTTCAATACGACGACGGTCCCAACCAGCAGTGGCTTCGAGTTGAGTGTCGAGAAGTACCTGACGACAAAATCCAGCGCGAGATGTACCACGGTTCATGCTACATCATCCGCGGAGAAAATGCTGCACGCTTTCTGATCGTGAATCAGCAAATTCCGTGGCATCCGCAGTCAGACACCTTGCTACTCCGCTACGATTGTGCAGCATCCGTTAGGTCCGTCTCGAAACTTGCACTTGATGGAATGGCGATGCCGATTGTGACTGCAAACTCGCAAGTTGCTGGTCGCAAAATCGTTATCGAACATCAACAAAACTCTGACACAATTGCGAAGATTGTTAGACGCAGCAAATGATTGCGTAACAATGGTTTGGTGGCATTGTCCACGATACTCTGGATTTTGCGGGTGCTTTGTTTTGTTCTTTTGGTTACGGGTGTCAGTAGTCCATGGGCGCTCTGGCCCAGGGTGGAGAGAGACGGCAAAAGCATGCTGCTCGTGATGTCGATTATGATAGTCATTATCGCTCTGCTCGGAATTGGGCTGGTCGAGGGTTTGCTTAGTGTGAGGCTTCAGACGTACGTTTACAATGTGTGGAAAGAGAGCTTCGATGAACATTGGCAAGGCAACATGCCACTTACGCGAGCGCTGAAGATCCGATTATGACGACGACGTGTGGTGAAGAAGAACGAGTGCTGTTGCATCAAGAAGCTTCAGCTTATCCTTAGGCAAATCTGACTGTGTCCGCGGTGCAGACTATTCTCATCTTTCGTACCAGTTGGCATTGACGGCTCGCATGGTTGTGTCCTTTCAACGACAAGAGTCGTGGTTGCCAGTTGGTATGGTCTACGCGAATACCACTTGGGTCAATTTGACCCGAGGCAATGTTGACCACCACTTGCACCGCATCACTACTATACTCAATATACATCCAAGAATTGCCTCAGTAGTTCGATGTTCTCCGCCTACCTAGTATCTGCCATCATTACTCTACTACTTGCACAGAACATCCCTCGAACAATTTGTGGAACCACCCAGCAAGGGGTGATCCGTCCCGGTGTATCTCATACCCCACCTCGTTCCGCTCTATAAAGTTCGCATTAACAAGCAGCCACACTCCGCTGTCCTGCCTGCATACCTATAATAGTCCAGTCTGGAGTCTTGAGAGCTCGATCCAATACCCGGACAGACTCGACTTCGTTCTCGAAAGTGTGGATAGAGTTGAACCTTTCATTCGTGTATATAATGGCTTGGGCTGTGTATGATCTGTACTTAAGCCCGCGGACAAAATTACCCGGTCTTCGAAGCATCGTCCACATGCACTATAACTACGTACAGTACAGTACAACTACCGTCATACCACGTACTACCTACTAACACGCGTATCTCCCCACCCAGCATGAGCACTCGTCGGTAGACATGGAGAACCAAATCATCATCAAAGCCACCCGAGAAATGACATCTTATACTACCGACCATATACGTAACACCCAGGCTCTACAATGCCTATTATGAGCATCTCTCAAGGTTCTGAGCATCCGAACCTTGAGAGATGCTCATAGTCGTCCTAAATACACGCTGTATATTATCCTTTCGAAATTTGAACCATGTACATGGTCGGTAGTTAAAGTTCAAACAAACGTAGCGTTCACAAATTACCTGTCACAAGTGGGCTTTCTGGCTCTGGTTCTTGTTGGCTGTGCCTCGTTGCTGACTCGTGGCCTTGCGTGCAATTAGGGAATGATCGAAGCTTGTTTGAATACGGGGTCGAAAAGGACGAGAAATCGTGAAAAGGTGTTATCTGCTAAGTACGGAGACTAGAACCTCTACAGTAGGTGGTTGGTCTTAGTACTTATGGGGTGATAGACCTTGCCGTTCTTAGCGCTAAGTGATGAGGACGGAGTATAGAGATTATAGTTGTATTAGATTATTGTAGGTAAACTAAGTGAACACGCCAACCTCATCGTTGTACTTCTCAGTACGGACAGTATAGAAATGCAGCAATGAAACAACAGACACGAATATTCGAAATTGGGTATCATCCTCACGTCGCTAAAACCAGAGTGCTGAAAAATTACGAGGTCGACGAAATGCGACCAGTCTCATCCTCTATCTTCTCACTCGTCCGGATCGAATATCTCATAGGTGTGATGCAGAATAGTCTCCATGACCTTAGTCTGCCAACCGGCATCTTGAACGTTGCCACCACCGAGAACAGTAGGACCGAAGACAATACCCAGATTCCTTATATCCATCTTATTCAGACCACTTTGCAAGCTCACTCGATGTAGATGCAACACGAGTACTCTCAGAGTAGCGTAGTTAGGATCAGGCAGAGAATTGATATATTGGTGCATGGCGTCGCGGCGCATGACAGCATCTTCATATTTTGCAGCTTGAATGAACGAGTGGTATGCGGTGGCGGTAAGTAGAGGGTCAGGAAGATCACGGAGGAAGTTCTTCAGGAGTGTTGCTACTGCTGCGATGTCATGGTTGAAGGTCTGTGGGTCTTTGAGGTTGACTAGGTTCGAATCTGTATTATGTTAGATATGCAAATGAGTATACGTAGCTAGACTTACCATGATCGAATTCAGACTTGAGTTGCATGACCGTGGGAGACGAGCCTGAAACACGATAAATGCCTTCGACAGTCATTCCATGCATGTCAACGGATTCAATACACTGGAATACGATTGCTGGCACAGCAGTACCATCGCGGCGGAGGAGCTCGTCAAGATGCATGCCAAAGACTGGTTTGAGTGGTGGAAGGGTGGGTCGTGAAGGTTGTGCTGGTTGCTGGCTTGGCAGTCCACCGCGTCCAGCGGGTTGTCCTCTTCCAATAGGGCTCGCAGCTGTGAGATCTTGTGAGCGGTCGTTGTATGGTGACGGTTGACCTCGGCCGAAGCCAGGAGATGGACCATAGTTTGTCGGACTCTGGCCACGGCCCAGCCCAGGACCGGTTGGAGGAGCAGCCGGACCCAGTACTGGGTTGGAGAAAGATGAATATTGGTCTCTACCAAGACCTGGTCGATTGTTCGAATCGAGAGGTGGTTGTCCTCGACCATATTCTGCTACAGAAGGAAGACCCTGGGCACGATCAGCGTAGGATGCTGACTGGTTACGGCCAAAACCTGGTTGCTGGCCGGAGCTAATCGGACTTTGGCCTCGTCCTAGACCTTGATCGTTGTTAAGACGGGAAGCTTCGTACGGTGGTGCACCATCGCCTCTGCCTGTATACGATACTGGGGTGTTATGGGCAGGCGGCTGGCTTCTGCCATCATTTCGAGGGAAAGCTCCTGGCATTGGTAATGCTGAAGGTGCACGCGAGAAAGGCGGAGCGGTAATCGCACCATTTGTGGCAGGCTGAGCACGATCGAAGGCAGGGAGCGATGGATTAGAGCCCAGAGGCGGCCGCATATCTGGCGCAAACGGGCTTTGCTGAGACTGATTTGTAGGTGATTGAATGTTGTTGAACTGCTGTCCTCCAGAATATGAGGTCCTATCTGCCGGCCCTGATCTTTGCCCTTCGAAGCTACTAGAGAAGCCGTCTGGACCACCAATACGAGGTAGCTGCGGAGCAGCCGAATCGACGTTGTTCTGAGGATTGTTGTAGGTAACGCCAGAGCTCTGGGCAGGCTGAACCGGACTATGAACCTGTTCCGGCAGAGTGCTTCGAGGGGAACGAGGATTGAAAGGCCTCGTATTCTCGGTCCCATCAAGGATGTAGTCATTGAAATCTTTCCGGTTGTCGATGGCTTGTGCTATCAGCCTCAGACTTCGAGGTTCTGGAGCTGAAGCATTTGTAGAGCCTTGGATGGGACTGATAGCCATACCATTGCTGACAACATGTTTCTCGCTAATGGAAGCCAATTTTGCCATTTGCATGGCTAGATGTGCATCGCATTCATCGATCAGATCTCTCAAAGCCTGAACGATTGATGGCCGAAGACTGCTCTCGTACTCGTACCTTTGAGTGCGAGCAGATTCGGATTTAGTGTTGTACTCTTGGCCCAGCATATCAGCTTTCTCCTTCAAAGCTTCTTCCTGTTGTTGAGGTGATTTGTTCTTGAGACCGAACATGCCACCCGGCCTTTCGCCGCCTGTCTTCAGCCGGTCATACTGTTCAGCAGCTGTGTTATACCTGTCTTTAGCCTTGTGCTGGGCATTTTCAGCATCCATAACTCGTCTTTCAGCATCAGCAGACGTATGCTTCCAATGCTTCCGACCTTTGTCAGATGTTTCAGCCATATCCCTCAGCTCTTCAGACATGGTGTGTAGTTCACTTGCGAACGAAGAGGAATTATCAGCTAGTCGGTCATTGATACGCAGTGTCTCATCGAGGCTATTGAAGAATGAGCCTTGCCTTGCCTCTGAACGACGTATAGTGTCAGCGGCAGTTCTGACAAGTTTCTTGAACCCTTGTGCATAGCGATCTTCGAGAGCGCATCGTTCTTTGAGGAGGCTCGCAAAATCGCGCGCCGAGTAGATGCTTTGCCTCAATCTATTTTGTAGCTTTTCAACTCCCTGATCCGAGTTTAAGGCTATATCGAGTCTCCTCGATATGTCTGCGCCGACATCGTTGTCGCCGCCACTTTCACCGGTGTTTGGACCTCGTAGGCCATTTCCTGCCCTCGTATCGATCGGTCGCGGTGGTAGAGGATTGGAATTGTTGGTAGGAGGGTAGCCTGAACGTTCTTGCTCGAACGACATGGCTATAGTCGCAGCACGTTAACAACCTTTAGCTGTTGTTGCTCAGCGCAGCCGTGGTCAAGTATTCAAGCTGGAAAAGTGTGAGGAGGATACAACAGAGGGAGTCGCAAGCAAGGCGCAAAACCAAAGATAGGAAGCATTGGAAGCATAC
>Ga0181459_100060_pt1 | contig 17338 bp, 12 predicted proteins | sample InSIn2SAF170_FD_119060 | JGI IMG/M metagenome (GOLD analysis project Ga0181459, IMG submission 119060) | Clean room microbial communities from NASA Spacecraft Assembly Facility at Jet Propulsion Laboratory, Pasadena, California, USA -... ...
TCCATCACGCACGACAGTTAATAGATGATCACCACAGGCAGGTCGCTTTCACGAGATCATTTACACCAGGACGGGTTAAAATACTCGTGTGTTCCTGATGGTTTAAAGGATATCTATGGGTTGTCTTTAGGGTTTCCATAATTTCTAACTATAGGATTCTAATGGCATGCTGGCTCGCTTCTACGACTTCATGGGGGCCGAGTGAATGCCCAAACCATCACCACTAGCCTTCGTGCCCTGCTTGCTCCTCTCCACACCGAGACCTGCACCGCTGCGTCGGGCTTGAATCACAGCATGCAAGCAACGCCCGACAGCCTCTAGGTCTCCAAGGAGCGTCACATGTCCGCGATCACTTGAGACGACGCCGCCTCTGACCACCGAGTAACCCTCAGGTACCATGGCCGCTCGCGCGAGTACGACACCGTCTCCGCTGCCGAAAGCGAGCTCATCATAGACATCGGCGCGCTTTATAGCTTCACGAGACTCAACTTTGGCACCAACCACGGTAGGGGTCGACTTTCCGTAGATGAGCGCGACCGGCGGGTATGCATTCGAAGCTGTATGTGCCGGATTATGCGCAAGCTCTTGCTTGAAAGCTTTGACCTCTGCTAGAGTGCGAGCTAGATATTCTACAGCTTTGTCGTAGGGAATGGTGACAGCTGTCGCGGGATTTGCTTCCTTCGACGTCTCGGTTTGCTGACCCTGAGCCATCTGTGGTTCCATGCCGGCTGAGGCCGCGCCGCCTTCTGCTATTTTCTCTGCTGCCTTGTGGGCAACATTACCGACATCCTTGGCCTTGTCACCAGCAGAGGACGAGCTCGGCTGTAAGCTCTTGGACAAACTGAAACTGCCTTTGCGAGGGGAGGGAAAAGAAGGCAAGGCTGAGGACACGGCGCTCATAATGCCGCTTACACTGAAGTTGCTGTCTTTGGGCTGGTCCGGCCGCGGGAGAGGTGCCGCAAGGCATGGTGACAGACGGTGTTCGATCCAGGTGTTGACGTCGAAGAAGTCCACGGGATATTCTTCTTTAGTGTGTTTATTGATGAAGCATTTTCCGTCGAGCGGTAGTAGGGCGTAAGAGGTGCGGATACTGAAATTCACTTGCGCAGTGAGGACTCGGGAGGAAAGGAGGACATCATCGCCATTACGGAACGGTCCTAGTATGTTAACGCACCTCTGAGGTACGCCAGCGTATACAACACCAGCGACGAGGTCTGGTCGCTTGTTGATGACATGACGCATAATCAGGCCACCCAAAGAATGTGCAATAACTTTGGCTCCACGCTCCTCCTTGGGGACGCCGGGCTGGTTGCAGGGTAGCGATTCGAGGAATCGGATCATGCGCCGACTGAGAAAATGTGGTGACAGTCGCCAATCGTATCCATAATCATGGACTCTTAGTCTCCCACTCTTGGCATTGTCACATGCTCTGAGCCGTTTGAATAAGCGTTTTGATATGTCAACTGGTCCGATGTGTGTTAGCATACCACTTGGATAGATGGTCTTCTCCATCCGCTCATCAGCATCTGGATCGAGAGGGACCTCCAGATCGACTTTTCTCAAGTTCAAGCCAACCTTGATCGGAACCCACAGTTGGCGGTTCGGAGGTTCCGCAGATCGAAGAATTGAGCCTCGATAGCCGCCAAGCACGACCAAGTCGCCTTCAAGCTCTTGCAGGGCTTGGGTGAAGAACGGGTGCGACTCGCCATCGGCTCCATCCTTGTTCGAGCTTCGCTTTGCCTTCAGCGACGCTGGTCGCTGAACCCTGATGGGAACGGTCGCCTTGAAGCTCACTCGGTGTGTAGCATCGTCGTCGAGTTCTCGTGTCTTCGGTGTCCCGGCCCCATTGCGGCTCTTGAAATCATCCCTATTGCCAAAACTGAAGTTAGGAAAAGAAGGGCTGGGCAACTTGAAGTTTGAATCTTGCCAGCTATCCTTCAGTGCCTTCAATCTGCTATTTGCCATCTCCTGCACACTCTCGAAGCGTGTGTCGTCGCCGAGGGACGAGGCGAAGGATTTGGTGCGATAGACAAGCAACGAGCCTTCCGAGGTCGAACGGCGAAGTCTAGGCGCGGTTCGGTCGCGTGAGAGTCGAGGTAGCTGAACTGATATGGTGGAGCTGCTGTCGTCGCTGAACTCTCGCTGAGTGATGGGTGCTGTGCTTGAAGGATGCGACGGGCTTACTCCAGGCCACGATGGGTTCGTGGGAGGTTGCAAGTTTGATTGGGCAACACCGTCATGCTGGGGGATACTTCCCAGCTGTGAGCCATTCGCGAATGTCCCCCGCCTTTGTCGGTCGACCGTCCCCGGCGCCGGCCGACCACGGTCTGGCTCGAGTGACAGGGCCGAAAAACTTGGTAAGGAGAAATGAAGGTCTTTGTAGGATTTCGATATCGAGGATGGCAGGTTGAAGGGCATGTACTTGCGCATAGCCTCCGTCATTGAACCGTTTGAAGACGCTCGTCGGCGGCCGCCCTGCAAATGCTGTCTCAAGACCGCTCGGTGGTCGCTGACTTTCTCGTTGAAGGTTTTTGGGCCGGCGCGCCACGGTGAGGGAAGGCGCGTTGGAGGACCGTTGGATTGTCTGGAAAGCTGGACATTACTTCTTTCTCCCACTTCTGCTTTTTCTGCGTCAACAATCCGAGCATCAGGCTCTTCCTCTATACGCGTATCGGCTCGTATTCTCGGACTGTCCCTCGCATGTGACGCAGCCTCGGGAGGCTGTCCCCACCCATCAAAGAAGATCCCATCGTCTGTCTGCTCTAATACTGCAGCCTTCTCCGCAGCCGGCGTCTTCGGAGAAATCAATCGCGTCTGTTGCTGCCCTATGCTGATGCCAATTGCAGACTGAGCAGTCTCCAGCTCTATCAGTCGTTCGTCCGGTGTCTCGTCCTCAGATGGCGTGAGGTCATCGTCGATGATTGAGGCGAATTGGATATCGGCAAGCGCATTCTGGCGACGTGTATAGTTACTCGCAGTCCCGTCCGGTGTTTCGGCCATGTTATAATAGGCCTAGATGTGTGTGTGCCTAGCAATGGTGGCCGTATGATACACATGTCAATCAGGCTCATCCCGCTGTGGCAGTGTCAGCTTTCCGCGCGCTGCCGAACGCAGCGCAAGCCATCGGTCGCCAGTCCATCCGGTTCATCTTGGAATCCGAGCCGAAATCAAGAACGCGCGATAACACAGGATAGCTGGCCATGACGACACGCGCGACGCGTAGATGAGAAAAATAAACGTTGACAGGCAGTTTAGAGAGATGCCGTGTCCTTGGCACACCCATCTTCCCCGCAGCCACTGACGACGCGCCACTTCTAATCACTACGTAAGCAAGATCCCCGACTTCACCCACCTCACGTGCGTGCGGACCCTCCCACGAGCAACGCGAATTCTGGGGTAGTGGTGCCTATCGCGTGCCGCCTGGAAGCCTGCCAGATCGCAGCGGTCTATGTCATGCGAGAGTCGTCAAGCATGAGCTCGCTAGCGATTTGCACCGTCGTCATAGCTCGAGGCGACGACATACCATCTTCATCATGTGAAAGATGGCCTACATGTGTACCGAGTTCTTCAATTTACGGGTACATCGACTCGTTACGACTCGATCACTGCGTTGTTGTGACTCCGCTTTCCATGGCATAGGTAATGATGGCACATTCTTTGCGGCTGACAGCAGTGACAGGTGCCCGTGAGATGATAAGTGCAAAATGGTTAGCTCATGGTTTTTCGTATGCTCCTTCTTACTCAAGCTGAGAAAATATGGCCTTCGAGGCCTGCGTAGACTTGTATCTACAAATTCCGACCGGACATCGTTTTCCGGATTTGTCGATATGCAGGTAGTTTTCCCTCGGATCCGAGATATCTCAGCAACTTGTCAGCCGACGTCCGTCAGACCGCCAGTCAAGACTCCCGATGCATGTCCCTTCCAAGCGATTGGAATTCCGGTGGGCCACTTAAGTAAAGAACTCCATGATGCGGGGCATTTCGGAACTGAATATTGGTGAACGCGACGTTACTAGCTCGCATCGAGCCCTACATATCCCGGAATACCGACGGTAGCCAAACAGTGGATGTCTTGTCACACCAGGGTCAAGCATTGTATGGCGAATCCCCGTTAAGCTGATGCATATCTTGGGGTATCGGTGTCCTAGTGTTATAGTATGTTCATGAGCTGACCTTGAGGTATATCTTACCCTTGCTGCAACCCACCAGCAGACCTGCATTGGTTTCAAGCAGTAAACCAGAAGACCGGGATCATTCGTTACACCTACTTATAGCTTCACAATTCCAAGTCCGAGTCCGTTGATTCAATTTCAACCGCATTCACTACCCTATCCTTCAAATCGCCATCATGTGCCAGCTCCTCGTCCTCCCAGCACCCCTCTCATCCTCCACCATCACCCTCGGCCAACTCGTCACCGATCCTCTCTACGCCTCCTCTGCATCCCTAAAGCCTTCTACCACCCCACCCCACAAGGAGAAAACCAGCCAAACAAAGTACCAAGACACCGTAGCCCACGATGAATACGGCCGCTTCACCTCAACTCGCTTTGTCTCCAAGCTCTCCGGCCAACCCCACTACTCGCACGAGAACCTCCTCCTGCTAAACGCCGAAACCATGTCCTTCACCGCCATCGACAAGCCCTCCACCGTCTTCAACACGCTCCGCCGAGACAGCGCAACACGTTCCTTCCTCGGCAAAATGGCCCACCAAAATAAACCAGTCTACTTCGTCACCGGCGTGCAGAAACTTAACAAGCCCTCTTTCAAACGCGCAGTCGTTGAGCACGGCGTCGTAGCCGAAGCTACAAGTCCACCATTCCGACTGCCTGTTCGCCGCGTAGATTCAGCGTCTAGCTTTGATATAGCTGATGACAAGGAGTCGGACGACAAGGTCCTTGCGGTGGAGTTGCTGAAGGTTAAGTGTAGGGTTGGTGAACCCAGTGAGCCGCATTGCGTTGCGGATTTGGAGTATAATTGGAGTTATCATGAGCTGGATGGGGAGTTGCAGTTGGCGATTGGACTGGGGAAGCCGCTTGAGGCGGGGGAACTTAGGACGCTGGCTGGGAGTCTGGGTGAAGAGATGTATGAGGGTGCGAGTTATGATGGGTATGATGAGAGCTCTGAGGATGGGATGGGTGGGTTTTAGGTGGTTGATTATCACGGGTCGCCTTGGCAGTTTTTTTCATGTCTGTTTCATGGGCATTGTTCGGCGTCTTTTCGATTTGTATATATTAACGGTCTTGTTCTTCTCTCTTACTCGAAATTGGGTCGGTTCGAAGGCACAGTGGGAGGCAGTCTCTTTTTCAGGTTGAGCTGTAGAACGATCTCATTACGGACCAGCTCCAGTATATGCCAACAATCTATTTCGTATTCTATCCACGATTCAAAAAAAATATGCTATCTGCATATACGACCTTGATTCAACCTCCCTCGTCTGGGTCGCTGTGACGCTACCATGTAATCTTCCACTTCTCCCAAGCTCTCCGCATACACCAAGCGTATCCCAACACGTATATCATCCCCGCTCATAAATGTCTCTACCAGTCTCTACGCAGCTTCCCCATCGATGTTGTCTTCATGAGTACATCCATGTATAGATTCTTACAATCCTCAAGGCGCACTGTCGGCACGGGAGAAACGCAAACGCAACACCGGTAAACTGTAGCCCGGAAGTAAGATCTCGCTCACTTTGCACAGCCTGAGAACCCATATGCCCGCGGTGTAGTCTTCATCACCCATATTCGGAAATACAAGGACCACGCAAGATGAAACTTCGCGAAATCACGTACTCGGCAGCCACCTCATTTCGATGCGATTGACACTCAAGCGGTTTCTACTTTGCACTCAACAGCGCTCAGTTGTTTTTAACGCTTACTTGCACTCATCTGTCCTTCTATTGCGGCTTAATGTCACTTGGTCGTATACGCCGCAGCAAGTGCCCTGCTGACCAGAAATGCAGGAACTGCTCAAATAGATATTGTACTCCTGTGTAGTTTCTCTTTCTCCTGGATGTCTTGGCGTGTTCATTGTAGGTTGTAATCGGAAGATGAGATGCTACCTAGAAAGCTAGCAGTAGCTAGAACTGGAACAGGGGTGGGAAGCTACCTTGACAAAAGTCAATTGCTGGTCTTAAGGACTTTCCACTTTTGCACCTGCGGTTTAGTTACTATGGAGTGAATCTATCGCATACCATAGGTACGGGAGAGGTTTTTTTTTTCAGTGTTGGACTGGTTCAACTGTCAGGGTTCTGTTTGCATCCCTGATGATCATGGTAAAGTGGTCCTTGATGTTTAATTAGCATTGCTATGGCAGGAAAGGAGGCAAGAGGCAGATGGCCTAGCGCCTTGGCACGAGCTCCTACTACATGTATATAGATGAGGCTCCGCCTCACTTACTCGAGTCATCACATTGTACACCACCTTTTCTGTTGCTTGGTGGGCCGAGCCGTAGCAAGCATGGACTTGTCCACTATGGATACATCTGCCTCGACAAATGTCACTTCTTTTCTAGAGGTTTGATTGGTAGCTTGAAGTACGACGTTGTATGGCCAGAGAGACAAGGCGCAACTACTGCCAGGTACCACGTCCGAGGCTTCCGACCATCAGCGTGATATCTGAACAAAGCCCAAATCGGAATCAAAGGACCAGTGTAGTGCAAGTGACTGGCCCGAACGCAATATCACAATGGAACGGGAAAAATAGACGTCACGAAAATCTCCGCTTCATCATTATGGGTCACTGTGTTGTGCGAGTCCCTGCTTACCGCAGCAAGGCAAACAGAATCCGAGATGTGCAGTAGCAAAAGGTAAGAATAAAAGAAAGATTCATCGTAGCGGATACCCTACGATGAGCAGTGTGTATGCTTGAAATAGGCCTTTGATATACTACATGACTACTCAAAAATGTCTCGACTGAGACGGTCCGGCGAGGACTACTATGGTTGTTTGATCACGTCGCGCAAGTCCTATCACACTGTTGAAAACCTGACAGTAGTCTAGTCGAGTCAACGATGTGATGGTGAAGTTGTGTTTGCAGCTTGTAGAGCCGAGATAAGAGGGCGTGGTGTCAGGATGGCTATAAGTCAAAGGTCGTGGTATTGCTTGTATTTTGTTCGCATATGATGTCTCAACCATTTTTTGGCTCAGGGATGATGGACTGCGTAGACTCATCGAAGTTGGGTGCCTGGCTGTGGGCCGTATATGGAGGCTTAGTGGGAGCATTGAGCTACATGGAGGGAGCCTTCGTTCTCGGTGTTCATTACGCTTAACTATGTGAACTGCACTATGGACGGGTTAGCCGTGGAGAGGGCACTGTCAATGTTTGACAGAGGATTATCCGATGTCCATCGCTATATTCGCTGATGGGTTTGCTTACAACTTTGGATTCACTGCAGGGCAGGCAGCTAATATGGATGCTCCTACTGCTGCGTAGCCACATTCCGCTGCATATATAGGCTGTAAACTGTCTGGATGTAATGTTGCTGGTCATTTAACATTGGAATGACAGAGGTTTACGACGTTGTGCAGTTTACCTGTTCTCGATATGGTGAACACTGAAGTACCTTCCGCGATGGTACAGCTCTGGTTACAATGGATACGCCAGCAAAACGCCCCACGGCATTCGGTTCGTGGCATGATAGCTTCCAATCCTCTGAGCTATCGTAGCTATGCTTGTACCAGAGCAATCCTCGCTGGGAAGCAGTGTGTCCTACGTACCACAAAGCAGTCAGCATGCCCAAGGTCAGCAGCCCACCTTCGAGAAGTCTGTAAAGGAACACTTGACACAGTTCTTCGACGGAGCAGCCCGCGACACGCGTAAGAAGCCGCAAGCCATCGTCAACGTCCCTGCAGCGCCCAGAGCACGTGGTAGTCAACGCGCTGAAACAGACAAAGAAACTGCAATGCAGGTGTACGCGGCACCTCCGACATCAACATCAGGTGCAAGAATAGTTCTTCGTTGCTGCTGCGTGGAAGCTTTGACGCTCTGGCGGTGATGGGGGAGATTATTAGAGCGTGAGGGTGTGAAGGTGTGACGACGTTGGGGGTGTTAGTAAGAAGGGGTTGGAGGGGGCGGTGTGAGTGCATGCGTCCGTGAGGAAGGTGCAGATGGATGCACTGGTGAAGAGGCATTTGCTTGCTACCAGGAGTAAATGACAATGATCAAACGGGACTCAACAAGCGGCTTCAGAGTCCTGTGCTCTTTGTAAATATGGTCTGGGCGTAGTGTCTTGCTCGGATTCGACGAGTAACGTCCACACCAACAGTGCTAAGCGGTTGAGCGAATATGCACTTCATGTGCGCCGTTGTCCGCGTAAGGAGCGTCTATCACAAACAAGATTAGTATCCAATGCATTTGAAGATGATGCACTGGCATTTTCTCACTGGTTGAACTTACGGCATACCCGGCTCGTATTGGCTTCAATCGGGAAAGAGCCCTGCCGCGGCGCGGCTACGGTCTGCATCGAGCGTACCGATATTGTTCGGGCCGTACAGGTAGCATGCCACACGCGGAACCATTGGTAAGGGAGATTCCCAGAGACTTCGGCTTCTGCGGCAGCATGCATCTGGGCATACAACTTCGTTCAATCATTGCCATGTGTTGGCTGTTTGCGGGTGCATGCATCCTCTTCTTGTGGAGCATTCATGTTGGGTAGTGGCACAGTCATCATCGCACTGCAGCGTCTATTGCTGGGCAAAAGAGATGCAGACTTGCTATGCACACATCGGATGATGTTATGCAGCCACCGCATGCCACCCGTGTATGCCTCATCTTCGAGGATAGGCCCAACGATCTTGATCCTCCTTCGTTTGATGATCTACGCGGATATCTTCAGCCAGGAACGTGAGGCTGAAGTGTAGTCTTGAAGGCGAAGAGCTGCGTCAGAGGTAACCTCAATTTCGAGTATGCTTCGCTGAGCAAGGTTGGGACACGCGGGGTCCGCGAAGCTGCCTCACATTCGGGTTTGAGTGATGCATCGCAATCGATTCCACAATGAGAAGAATCGAATCCGACAGTCTGGTTGTGTGGTGTTGGTTGGTGAAGTCCAGAGCATGCTATCAATCTGAATATCGAGATCGAGTCGGCTAACTTCGCCATACCCTAGCCCTTACGAAAGTGAACCATTACCCATGCGCGTGCTGTCCAGCCAAGTCCAAAATCGTCTACAATGCATGTTGGCGGCAACTGCGGACGGATTCGCCTGCTAGTGTGCCTAGGCCGGACACAGCCCTGATCGAGGCGCAAAGGTCGAATTCTACTTGGTCCATGTAAGCGCTGCGGCGCTACGGGAGGATGTGATATCTTACTCCTTTTCCAATGAGGTCGGGAGAAGGATGGAAGGATGCACAAAGCATGCAATTAGCTTGTAGTCGGCACGCCATGACCCAGGTCTTGCAGTCACTTGAGGGCGATCTTGCACATTATTCACCGTTTTGCATTGACAGATGCAGATTGCGATCAAATGTCTACGCGGGTCAGTTGGACGAGATATGCGAGTTCCAAGTACGATCCCCTATCTGCTCCAGGATTTCGCATTCTTCGAAGTGATGTCTAACTCGTTAAGGCAACCATAGCGTACCTTATATACTGTTAGGCGAGGGCTTGCTTGGACCCTCAACCTTCCAACAGTCATCGGTCTTCCATGACAGTTCATGCAGCTACCGCATCTGTTTCGTCCCCACATTGTCGGCCTGCTAGGCGTTTAATCGTCGACGATTCTGCGGCCTGCATCGCTCAGCCTTGCATGCGTACACTCGCTGACCCATGACCCAATGGCCAGTGTTGTGACAGCAGAGGCTGGGGAATGTTATGGTGTGTGGTGATTGGTCCGGAAGTGCTAAGCGGGCGCAATGACACCCTTCCATGCGCATTCGATACCGGGAATGGGTGAACAAAGGCCAGTGGGGAACAGGGAAGCTTGGCCCGCGCAAGTGCGACATTTCATTGCTTTAGACGCGGTAATGCAGGTATGTTTGAAGATCCTGCAGTGAGCGTCTGTACTACCTAGGTAGAGGTATCTGTGCTTGCATGACGTTCTTGTGAGAGACGAACTGTGCCGCCAGGAAGCAGGGTTTAGGATAATTACACACGTGCATCGTCTCGCCGAAGAACGGCCACGTCGGACTACTGGACGGGTGTGTTTGCCGTGAGCATGACATCCGCGGCTCTCCATCTCCAATGCTTCATGCGAGTTGAGCGTGACTCCATCGGGGAAAGACAGTCAAGAAAACGAGCATTGAATCTCTAATCAAAGATACGTAGATTGTGTTTTCAGAATGTATGCTAGAGGATTATTACAGTCAAAGGAAATAGCACATCGACAGAATGTAGAATCACAGGCTTCCCCAACACCTTGTACTTGAAAGACAAAACCCAAAGTCTGCATCACAGCCGCCACTGAATGTACTTGTCTACAATCTTGCCATGATTGGCGGTAACGGACCAGTTGGGATCACTCCATTGCCGGGTGTGCCATCGCTACAATTGCCATGTAAGTCGATCGTCTGCTGAACATTCTTTCTGTGCTGGGTAGCCTTTTGCTCTGACCTGTATTTGATCAACTTTTCTTTCAGGCGTCGCACCAACTTCTTGTCCTTGGGCCCAAGCATGGCCCTCAGCTCCTGGAAGCTGTACTTGTCATTTTTTCCTTTCCGACCACCACGTTGTAGATGCGTCCAGTAGTGTTCTCGCAAATTGTCGCCTCTATTGAATTTCGTCCTGCAACCTGGTATCTGGCAGCCGAATGGCTTCTTGCCGCTGTGAACGGAATTCTGGTGGCGACGCAAATGCTCGGGTCGCTGAAAGCGCTGATGGCAGATGCGTCCTTTACTCTCAGATGTGCCTGAAAAATGGCAGACGTAATGACGTGCTTCTTGGGAATCGTACGAACCCAAAGCTGTCTGCCACTTGCCAAGCTTGTGGACGCCCGGAGTGCTGCGATTCTTTGGTGTTGATCGGGCATATCTTCCTGGACTGCTGTTGTCTTCGTTGTAGTCAGACACTTCGGAGTCGCTGTCGTTCTCATCCAAGGATTCCAAGTCGTCATTGTTATCTTCTGCTTTGACAGCATCAGAGTCAACAATCTGATGCATTGTAGTGGGGAAGGAAAAGGATGAGGATGTGCTTGCCCCTATCGAGGATGGAAGAACCACGTAGCCACCAGTACTGGGGTGTGAAGGAAGGCATTGTTGGGGGTTCCATGTACCAGTCTCCAGGTAATGTTGTTGCCAGTCGTTGTCTCCCCTGTTCCTCGGGACAGGATAGCTCGTAGATGCTGTATGGCATGCAAGCAGTGGTTGTTCAAGAATGTGATACGCAGGAAGCGACGCTGTGACGGCTGGTGTTAAAGCACCCTCGGAGGGTATCGTTGAGCTTGTTGACGTCGGACTGCCGCATGATGGAGCATCAAAAAGCCAAGGATCCAACGGCTCCTGGTAGGGAGTAGGAACTTGAAGGTACGATAATTGGCGCTGGTACTCATCCATAGCGTTCGGAGATCCTTGCGAAGGTTCTGAAGCTGGAGCATCATAGTGAGGCGAATCAAAGAGATGTGGCGACTCTGCTATCCGCTCAAAGGGAGTGGAGGTGTATGATAGCCGTTGCTGCATTGTGCTCGATGTTTGGCTGTCATCCAGTCAGCAAGGTAACTAGGTCATAGCGACTTTCACATACCTGTGATCAAGAGATTGAATTGATGATCAAAGACGATGTAGGAGACAGACGTGTAGTAGTTGGCTAAATAGGTTGATAGGATCGGGATCTGGTTGTTACACGGGCATGGAGCCAATCTAATATAGATCTGGTGCAATAGCGAGGCGTAGCCGTGCCGCTCAGTTACCCTGGAACGAACAAGCATAGCGTGTGAAAGAGAATGCTATCGGTCGGTCAATACGACTGACCCAGATGCCCGGTACCTGAGTCCTTGGCGCGAATGATCCCGGCATCGCCGCCTTGCCTGCCTGCACATCCTGTTCATTTTCAGCTTGGAGAACAACGAGCGGGACAAGCAGACATGGGTATCATATGCTGTATCGCGGCGTAGTTCAAGATTTCAGTCCACCATGGATTGAGGGCTGCCTCATGCTGATGCAGCCAAATATAGGAGAACCAGATCGTCATTCTCGGGTTGGACTGAGTCATGCTCTTTACCAGCCACTGTTTGCATCTCCTGAGAGGTATGATCTCAAGCCTACTAGCAAGAAGAACTGAATTTCAGTACATGCTCATCATGCACTCAAGTACTTGTGATGGATCCCGTCCGTAGTTGGTATACAAACTCATTCTTGGACAGGGTCCCATATGCGACCTGAGTCGCAACACCTCAACGGTCTGCGCGTGGGGTAATCAGCCACTAAGCCCTTCTCCTTTGTGCCTTTGAGAGGATCTTGTCCGCAGCGGAACGTGCCTTAGCGCCGTAAGAGGCGCGCAAACGAAGGTGGAGAAAATGACGAGCACTTTATACACGCTAGGGCAGACGCAGACGCAGTGAGTGCATGTTCGGCAAGCCAGGGTGTAAGCCTTAGGTTTAGAAACCAGTCGATAACCGCAGCTTTGATGCCACCTGCTGAGGAACTGTGATGAACCGAGTTTAGTTTTCGCTGCACCGGTGCTGCTCCACATGATCTCTTTGACGCTGCAGTGAATGTGTTTCAACCACGTACAACAAAGCCACATTTACTCTTCACCATCCGCCTACACCCTCAACATTAATTCAAATGACTATTCAAGCACCTCTAGTGGTTGTCAATCCCGGCGTCGATGTGGTACCCAAACATCCCTAATGCTCAAGTCGCCGTCCAGCTACAGTGGCGTCTTTGCGTCGATAGGAAGCGCGGTAATTCTCCATGGTGCCGGGAATTGCTTTTTGCGCTAACTGAGAAGGAACAATGGGGATACACATTGGGTGCCCTATGAATCCTCAAACGATCAGTCATGACGGGCTGTGGAAAGAAGAAAGCATTCCGCAAGCCTTAAGTGACTTCCATGGCAATCTTTGCTCGCATCACTACCACAGTGGTATGGCTGCTCAAAGAGCATAGCGAGCCGTAGCAAAACGTCCGCGCCAGTATCGCGCTGATAAGTAAACCGAACGCATTCAGGAAAAGCGATCGATTGATCGACCCCGATGCGATGGCCCATGTGGCACAGTTGTCCGGGGGTTACGGATCGCACCTAAGATCGTTCCGGCTTATCATCCCGCTGAGTGCTTCACGAATGCCGCGGAACCACAGTGCTAGAAGTGAGGATATCTTCAGCTCATGATATGGAACACTTTCGCCATGGCTAGGTCATGTACATTCCAGGGTCCTGTAGCGCCAACACGGACCTGCTTTGAGAGTATCGCGCCTATGGCAAGATCTTCGAAGTGTGATTGGCTCGTGACCAGTTAGGCTCTTTGAAACCATGGAATGCTTGGCTACAGAGTGGGGTAGAGGCGTCTGTCAACGTGGAACTGACGAGCACCGATCTCAGCCACGCGAGCGAGCAGCTGCCCCAGCATGGTAAATCTGAGCGAGAGCTCTGATCTGTGGAGACGCCTCAAAGTCCAGACGAGTTACACGCGTAGTCTTTCGATCAGGCAAGCTCCCCGATTGGCGTCGATCAGATGTGCATATTCATGCAATTCGAAGGCTTCCACAACCCCGGCCCGCGGATTCAGACAGATCGTACATGGCCTGATTTTTGTGAAGCTTATCATGTCTATCGAATCACAGCAAGCGACTTGGTGAATTGATGGGATCTTTCCTCGTATATCTGCGACTTCAAGGCACGGGTCAGCCGCCATTGGTCGCATATGATTTCGATCACGTGAAGCCACGTGCTATCTTAAAGCCGTGCCTTGATCCGTTGCCACGCCCTGAATGGTGCAGTGGGCTGGGTCATTTCTCACTGAGCACGAGATGGCCGACTATGAAGGACTCTTTTTGGTCAGTTTTGGCCTTGTTTCTTATGCACAATCCTCAATATTGCGGCCAGAAAAGGTCTGGATGGTAACGGGACCAGTTGTAGACCTTTTCTCTTCCCTAGACCAGCTTTGGGAGTGAGCTGAGGAGGGTCCGCTTCATTCACGGTGCCGTACCCCGCATTCGCTCTGTACCCGTGTTCGGTTTGTGATCTTGCCGAAGTCCACATCTCAGCCGCATAGCTTTGTTGCTGAGTGACCACGGTCGGTGTTGCCGTAGTATCGATTGAGAACGTGCTAAGCGGTGCTTTATGTTCAAGTGACATGAGAGAAGCACTGTTGAGCTGGTGCGAAAGTATCCTTTGTTGTGATAGCCATATAAAAGCCCTAGGGAAGTGCTGACAAAGGAGTCAAGACTCAAGTGCTAAGATGTTTGTAGGTTAGCGCGTATACATTGTCTTTGTGGCCTGTACACGCTATTGTGACAACCCGAGACCATGAACGTCGTCATTCAGGATTTAGATGCTAATCCACATGGCCGCTCGATGCAGATCCTATGCCGCGTCGCTGACGAGCCTCGAATCGCTACCGAGAATGTCATGACCAATTACAGCTGGAGCGACCTGCGGGACTTACTGAAGCCTTCTAAATCCCCGTGCTGCCCGATGCCCAAAACGAATGGTGTGCTTCCTGCCGGGGGACGAGATGTGATGTGATGGTCGTTGGTGCAGACGCGCGGCAGAGACCCTGTTATGTGACCGTCTTCGCGCAACAATTCCGCCTACGAGGAACTGCCTGAGCTTAACCTCAACACATCTCGCTCGCAGGACTCGAAACTCTGGGTAAAACTTAACGAGTTTGCAAAATGCGCAACATGGAAATGGTGTCGTGGTGGTCTTTAGCGCCGCCCAGGTGACGTCCAGGATCGGTGCTTAGTTCTTCCGACTGATAGCCGGATGGATGCTTCCTGGCGCGTCTCTGCCAGGCTTTTGACGTTCTTCCTTTGGCCTCTCAAAGTAGTACGGCGCCCAATCTTACTTCGTTGCGACAGGAAGACCACCGTTCTCCCGTGAATCTCATACAGTGCAATTTCAAGTTGCCCGAAAATCACTTCCACATAAGGTGACCAAAGAACCCTTCGCTACGTACTGTACAATGTCCACCGGCTATAATCATGCTACCAGATCTGGCTCTACAATTGATTCGTTGCCACCAGCATGTCCATGTGTTACCGGGGTCTGGTCGAGCAGATTAACTTGCATTATCTACCTAGCCAACGTGGCCAGCCGGGTGCCCATGAACTGATGAACAGAGACCTTAAACACAGATCTCGAGTCTGGATGAACATGGATCATGAACCTTGGGTGCTCAAAGCTGCCCAATGCAGTCTGCCTTCCTACATATTGAGGCTCTGGCCCCAGCCCTAAGGGGAATCCTCTACTTCACTAACCGGTAGCGGATCTGAGAACCCGCGGACAGGTTTAAACAGCAGTTCTTCCTTGGAAACACTTCGACACGGCTCTCTCACAGATCCTTTATATCCTATCCGGGAAGACTCTAGTTCCGGAAGGTTGCCACTGCCAACTATGTACAGCCCATACCCACGGTTAAGTCTGCGGAAGCATCTGCTCGGCTGTTATCACGCCTATTGATGCATTACCCTTCATTTCAGTCGCTCTTTCGTGCGCACGAGCATTCACCACTCACCTGTCCTGACCGTTCCAGAAACCAGCATTACCACCACAAGAAACACTGCCATGGTATCCCAGCAATTCATGTTTTCTTAGCCCAACTCTTGAAATCCATACTCAGCGTACCTGCAGCGTGCTCGGCGACGTGCATCAACATAGCAGTGGGCAGTGATGCAGCTGACCGCTATGACAGTTCCAGCGATTCTGTCAATGACACTATTGTGGGTCTGTCTATTCTTATGGCCTCAAAAGTCTTCACTCATAACGGACAAGTGGCCCACCGTGCCACGCAAACACAATTTCACGCAAGAATTGTGGATGTAGATTGGGCTTAGGACGATCCTGAAAGATACATGTCTAGATCTGACGTACTTCACCAGGACTTTGTTAACAACGTCTCTATGACAGGGATTCAGTTGCTCGAAGACTGACCATTAGAGCTTGAACTGCTTTCCATATTGAATGACTTTACGAAGCAACACGTCAACTCATGATCCACATGTTCCAGCATGACGGTCCAAAAGTGACCCATTTCTTCCTCAACAGGATAATGAGATAGAGGATCGCCACACATACAGATGTGTATAATTTCCGACAATCCGTCTGATATGTTGGACTAGCAACATGTGGAGTTCAGAAGATGAATAGAATGATTTGCCTAACCATATTCAAGTAAACAGGCAGTGACGAATCGATGTAACATGAGATGGCAGCTGCTGGAGATCAACACGATAGCCTCGCACGGAAAGTACCAACGCCCAGGACCAAAAAGATGCCACCTTTTTAGTCCAACATTCCATCAATTTGCGGCTTCAGTGAATGGATCAACCAATCCCAAATAGACACTTCCAACATCAAACCTCAAACGCGAACCTTCTACAACCAAGTCCGATCCCTACTTTCCTGTCCGTCGTTCATCTCTCCAACAGATCTCCACTCACCAAAGAAACCCTCCCCTCATCTCAGCTTTAAAAATCATGTCTGGCATACTACTGTGCGTCACCTTATCGCTCTCAAAGACGGGTGGTGGATCGCCAGTACTACAATGCCCCTTCTCTCTCCTCAAAGCGCATGATCCAAGCACTACCTTTCTGACTTTTGCCCGCCACATCACGATACATGTGCAGTGTTTCGGTTCTCCTGGGCGACATGTACATAGGTCTTTTGCATGTAGACAACCGCCGCAGTTGAACAAGGTCGTGGGGTTCGAAGTCAAATACGCTAGTATAGGTTGGGAAGTCTCCATTTGTAATTTCAGTACAAAGAAGTCTTCTTGGCGAAAATGTGTAGACAAGGGAGGGTACGTACGAACGCTCTCCGTATTGAGGGCGAAGAAAGGCTTCGGGTAAGGCGAGAACGAAGTAAGACAGAAGCTATCGACAAATTCCCGCGTTGCGCTCAAGCAAGCAAGCAAGCACACCTCTAGACCTAAGAAGATACAGTGAAATTTTCTCGCAATCCTGAGTGACAGAGAACACTCCTGTTCAGTCCATCACACTTCGACGCTCAACCTCACAACACCTTATGCTTACATCCCCGCCATGATCAGATACCCATTCTATCACACCGGTCAATCTTCCTCTTTGATGCTCATGTTCACATACCTCCGCCGACACATCATTTCTTGCGTCACTTGTAGGTCTTCAATTCCGCCTCCGTCACTCGTGGTGAGTCTGGTGAGCAGGACCCAACGATGCGCCGTGCTGAACGTGTCCAGTCAATAGACGACTTGGCGGGGATGTAAGCAT
>Ga0181459_100061_pt1 | contig 17149 bp, 11 predicted proteins | sample InSIn2SAF170_FD_119060 | JGI IMG/M metagenome (GOLD analysis project Ga0181459, IMG submission 119060) | Clean room microbial communities from NASA Spacecraft Assembly Facility at Jet Propulsion Laboratory, Pasadena, California, USA -... ...
ATTCTAAAAGCTGTTTCGTGTACCAATTTCACGCGGCCTGCAGTTAAATTACATGTACTGTACATACCACTCTATCTACCACACTACCCACAGGGCCCCTGTTGTTTCTGTAGTGAGATTGGTGAAATAATTGGAACCCTCGGATGAAGCTGTCTGACCGAGGGATTTAGTGCATCTTCTACTCAAGCATTTCGTTCAGTCAGTTCTTGTTTGATCTCCTGTTGTGCAATCGCCTGTCACATTGTCGCTAACCTGCGCATGCAAAATTCGCGTTTGGGTTCATCATCCCAAAATGTTGAAGACGCATCTTTTGAGCTTTGCCCCATCGCTCGCAAGTATCTCCTCCTCTTCCTTTGGCTTCGGCCGCATAACTTACGATATTCATCTTCCCGATGTTCCTTATCTCGGAGGTCGTTCTGTGCCTCATTTTGCCAAGCGCCAGGCATATTCGGTGAAAAGTTCTTGACCTCAGCATCAGAACTAGAGTAATTAACGTTCGGTATGTGATTCAGCAGAAAGGTAGGGCCGATTTCGTCAAAAGAGGTTGCGAACCAGAACTTCCAATCTTCTATCGATCGTCCCCAGGTGAAATTGATCAAGCGAATTCTAATCGCTCTGAGAAATTGCCCAGATACAAGCGTTTCCTCGAGGCCTCCACATTTCTGCCATCCCCGGAAGAGATGGTGCTCAGCTTGCCCGTAACTGGAGAGGTCGACACCCACAGACTGGAGAGCCATGATCCAATGCATCACAACTTCCGTCACCTGCTCAAATGCGGCAGTTACACAGGATTTGATGTTCACTACATCAAGCCAGAACCGGGCTCTGAATGATTGTATAATCCACTGAAGAGGCGACCAGCCTCGATCAAGGACTTCCAGATTTTGCAGACGGACAGCATTACTTAGAAACTTCAGGTTTGCAGTTTGACCATCTGGAAACTTTGGACGGCACCTCAAAAATAAGTAGTCGCAGTTTTCGCAGTAGGTACCAACAATTAGCAAGGCAGCATAAAGAAGAAGACTGCGTTCTGGAGTGTATTGTTCTGCAATCTCGGCGCATTGCATAGTCAACTGATCCTCTTCATATATTGTCCAGAACACTTCTAGATCAGCGATCTCACGGCCTGCTAGGAATGCAAATTCGCAACGCAGTGAAGAGCTCCACGTCGAGGAGTCGGGCCAAAAGATTCTCTTCATCGAGCTCCATAAGCCACTCGTCAACATGTTCTCGCTAGAATCATAAAAGTGGTCAGCAATCAAGCGGAGAATTTCAAATTTGTCTTCCTCGTCAGTCCGCTCTAAAACTCCCAATTTGTCTTCATCAAAGTCATTCCAAAATTTCTGCAGGCAAACGGTAAAGAGATGTCCTGCATGAGTCTTGGTAACAGCGTCGTCGCACTTTGTTTGATGTGATGCCAGCGCGGCCAGGATTGAGTAAATTTCATTCCCACAGAAGTCGCCAAATCTCGAGTCCAGGCCAGCGGGATTCTGAGTTAGAAGATATTGCGCAATCTTCAAAGGGCGCTGCCAGCATGCCATCTGTATGCCACCATTCGTCAGCCACGCATCGTTTTTTGTTGATGTTACTCATCTTACCTGAAGCAACGACCCTCTACCCCACTCGCGATCGTCAATGGTCGCTTCTCCTGATGATAGCAATGAAATGAACCCTTGCAAATCATCATTGTTTACACACCGGACTATAGGTGCGTTATGGTCAAGAATCTTTGAGGTTCGAAAGTTGAAAGTCCAGGAGCCATACGCTCTAAGCAGCTGGAAGTGCCACATTCTTCTCAACCATGAATTCGGTATTGTCTTGGAGTAAAGCGCACGCATCTTTTGTGTCTGATACTTGCTCACTGACAGATTAGGCGCAGTGAACATCGTCCTGCTTCCGGTCGGTTGAGTACTACTCGATGGCAGAACATATGTACTGCAGGGAGTAGAGCTGGCTGGGGTACTATTTTGTAACAAGTCGTGTAATGACATAAGCATCCGCTCACTGTTAAGCTGTCGTGTCAAGGTCTCGAAACTCAACGCACTGTGACCATGTTAGTCGGAAGGGGGGACACACTTAGGTGGCATACTAGTGGAGTGACTGCTGAGCGAGCACTAAGTCAAGCTTTGCAGTCTCGAGCTGGTCTTTGAACTTCGATATAGTGTCACGTTGTCGGTGTACTCGGTAAGCACCCCTCAATGCGTTTTGAGCTATTTTCTGTTCGAGATGTGTCGCTGCATCATTTAATTTGACCAGAGCCACCTCGCACTGAACGTGGCACTCTGATAATCGATGGTCCGGTGGCAGGAGATGCGAGATTAGGTCAGCTTGAACTATGCCAGCGAGAAGAATACCATGCACGCGGTTGCATTCATTAAGCAGGAAGGCTATGTCAGCTGGTGCCGACTTGATCGAAGCCCAGGTGTCTTTGAGCTCAGAGATACGTTTACCAACCTGCAATCCAAACGTGATGATCCCAAAACTGCTGGCAACAACGTCCGCCATGCTTATAGCGAGCTGACTGAAAAGCTATGACGGACAGATTTGCGAAGAAGACATCAAGTTGAGGTTTGTGGAGGAGAAATGAGACGAGGCGATGCATCTGGTTGTGCCAACAGTAATTGGGTACAGGGCAAGAGCGGGCGGTTAGGCTGACTTGACACCCTGCATTCAAGCCGTATAAGGCTAACTTGGGCACTTACATCGTTGCCTAAGCTTCGTAATGTACATAGTATTCACAAATCCCTACCTCGGGTCCCTTAGGCTCTTACATATTCCAAGCGGGTTATAAGAGAACACATACCTGTGTTGAGGCAACGTGATACTGCATGGTACAACTCTCAAAAATCCGAGAACTCAAGCACTTCTCAGAGCCAAAATCGCCAATTTCAACGAGCTGCCATGACTTTCCCACACTAGTGACCAGTCCGTTTTCTAAGTTTTTATAGAATCGTCCTTCTAATCTCTATAGACTCACCTGTTTGAAAGTTCTTTTTTATCTTCATTTCTGTAATTACTGTAGGTAAAAGTCTTTAGGGTTACGATTTTGGTAACTTTACCAGTAAAAAGCTTAAATCTCTTGGTATTTTTAAGCTTAATTTCCAGATCGAGCCCCACACTGTTTTTAACATGTGAATTACCCTTATTTTGGCGGTGATAACCTTCCCCTACGCAAAAGTAGTTCACAATCAGTCAAATCGCGGCAAGTAATCGAAAAGCCACTATTTTTGCCTAAGAAGCATAGTGTTCGCAAACTTTGGACGTAGAAAGTAGGACGTTCAGGAGTGCTCCCGGGAAGCTAACGTCAAATTGAAGGTGGTTGGAATCATTAGATTCGAGGCAAAGGCGGTTAGTAGCAGCACAACTTCAAACAAAATGGTCTCAATCCAGCTTTGACACCACGACCTGCCCATCGCGACCATCCGCAATATTCGTAATTCTTGATGTTTGTTGACAAAGATATCAATCAAAGAATTTACACGTGACACTGCGCGAATTATCTTGTGTACCGATGCTTGAAATGCTTCAGATGCTTGAGATACTTAAGATGATGCCGAACATCCCGATCTACACATCTGCCTTCCCCAGACACGTCATCCCGCTTCAGTTGGACTTTCTATTTGCCGCGAAGCTCGACTCGTGACGCTCTGTACTCGTACTTACTTTGCTTCGCCCTGTGGCTAAGAATGGCTACCATATCAAATCCCTCGTTCGCAATGTGCATTTGCTCAAAGCTCGGTCTCAGCAAAGAAAAGAGAAAGGACTGCTTCTCGATCAACCTCACTTACCATCACCATGGACACGGTCAGCTACGCCAAGGAGCATCGTATCCTCCAGCCAAATGAATATGCCTGCGATCAATGTGGCATCTCGATGAGCATCGGCGAAAAGGCCGAACATGAGGATTGGCATATGGCCATGGACCTCCAGCAGCAAGAGCAAAGTTCCAGTGCCATTAATTCAACCCCCAGCTCAGCACCTGTCAGCAGTCCTCCAAAGCAGAATGGGGATCACAAGAAAGCACCTTCGCAGAACAACCACCAGGATGGGCCACCTCCAACCTACGCAGCGCCTTCAGGGCCGCCTCCAAGCACAACTCGGGCTGCAGCATATCATCACTCCAACATAGTGACCAAAGCGGCCGACGTTCGAGCAAGAGATGAACAAATCATGCAGAACAGGTTGCAAAGTTTGCAGTACCAGTATCGCATCTACAACACCGACATTGAGCCAGAACACGAAACAGATTATCCATGTTCTTGCCCCATTTGTCAGTTCAAGCGCCTGAAATGGAATCGATATCCTGTACAGAGAATGTGGTCGGATGCAGTCATATACCCAGGTAAGTAATGTTCAAGGTCTTTGCAATCACAATTAATCTCTATACAGGAGAGAAATATTACAACGATAATGCCTACAGGAACGGCGGTGGCATGTTTTCCGGCAATCCCTACCAATGGGTCATATCTCCCTATGGTCGCTTCCAAAACCAGTGGGGACCACAAGTGCCATCTCCGAGCTGCCACGCCCAGAGTATTCACCAGACCATCAGTCTTAACAACAAACTCAATAAAGAAGCCCAGGAGTCGATTGATGGCCGCGAGCCGAAATATAGCATATGGCAAGAAAATGCGCTCGAAAATGCCGTGGCAACACTGTCTATCTCTGATGAGAAGAGGAAGAGCATCATACCAAAGGAAGGCAGCGAGAAAGCAAAGATATCACGTCTGACTAGCTTCCGCAAGTCTGTAGGCATTAAGTCGTCTGACGAGAGAGCACTGGGAAAGGCTGAAAAGAGTGTAGGCAGAGGTCAAGAACTTAAGAACGCTATAACAGCAGAAGAGGACAATAGATGGCCAGATGCGCAGTGGCGCAGCATAGTCGCAAACTATCAAGACAAGGTCGGCATGGCTGGCAAGATCGCACATCTTCGGGAGAAGCAACCAATTCAATATCTACATCTACTGCGAGCAGGCTTCTTCGAACCCATACCTGTGGCCTGGGCGAATCAGAACTCGAATCCCCTCAAGTTTAGCATCGAAGCAGCTGCTGGATGGAGAGGCGTCACACCAGCCTGGCGAGGATACGAGGACACAGCAGAAGAGCGACTATACTGGGTCCTCAACCACAGAGAAGGCAGCGTAGGCATGCGCATGAAACCCGACCAAATCTCAGAAATGAACATGGCACGAGATCGCATGGCGCAAGCAGTCGACCCTCCACCAGAATACTTCTCGGCAAACGACGTTTGTCACGTTCAACACACCTCAGACGGGTACTCAAAACAAGTCATGCCTCCTCCATTCGTAGCCTACGATCGACCAGAGAACCCAACAGACGACACAATGATCCTCCTCGACGTCTCAGGCTCAATGGACTTCGATCCCGTCCGACCAATATACAACCAATACATGATTACAGGCTACGCCGGCTCGACCCAACCCAAAAACAAAGACGTAGCGAAAGCCATAATCCGCCGCTTCACCGACGCCATGGCCAATCACGACCACCAATTCAACGGCTACGACCTCGTAACCTTCGCAAGCAGCGCATCCTACATCGGCACTATCAACCACAAAAACCTCGACTCAATGTGGCGCAACGTCAGACTCGGTGGCGGCACGCGTGTAATGACAGGCTGGCAACAGGTCAAAGAACTGCATTTCCAGAAACACTCCGAGTCCGCCACCCATCATCCGGTCTATGGCTGGCAAGCAGGTCCTGAAACACCCATGCTACGACTGCTGCTGCTCCTCGACGGTGAAGCGACAGACATGGATGAGTTCGAGCTCGATCTGCTAGGTTTGTCATGGGCACACGTTACAATATTTCTGATCGGTGTCGATGGCTGTCCGCATCATCACAGACATGCGAATGAGTTGTCGAGAATTAGTGCGGTTAACCACCATGTCAGCTTTGTTGATGCACAGGGTAATACACCGGAGCGATTCGTTACGCATGAGCTTTTGAAGAGGCATCTTGGTTATGAGATGAGTGTGACGGAGTTCCAGGGGATTGAGGAGTTGCCGGCTTATACTGAGATTTGATTGTTTTATTGTAGAAGTAGATACCCATGGACGCGGGTATTGAATGTCTTTTGAGAGCGCCATTATATAATGACGATATGAGCAATTGAATATGAACCATGTTCGTTCCTAAGCCTTACTCAGATGAATTTATCTTGTGTATCCTTCAATGGTCCTTTCGTACTTCAATTATTTGGGCTATACGGAAGATGTAGTCCCGTGGCGTTTTAGACTAATGTCGTACCTCCATGCTAATACACGATGTACCTAGTAGTAACAAAACTACCAAACTCCAAGCACCATAATTCGTCCGTAAAAGTCATCCCCAACCCTTTTCCACCCACGGTACCAACTCCAAAACCCCAGCCTACAATATACCTATACGCGGTAGCTTCAACCCATCAGTTCCCCAACATCAAACACCTCCCACCGTCCCTGCGCAAAACTAACACACCTCTTCAAACTCTGCAACCACTTCCTCGTCCCCTCATCACTGAGAATATGCGCCGCACCCTCACTCTTATTCTTGCCGTCCTCGTGTAATTTTTCTCGCGCCGAGCGCTCGTGGATGCCGACCATCGTGACGCCGATTGGCCATGCTGCTTTGCCGATGCTGAGTTTTAGGTAGGCGTCTACGGCGGAGCGGTAGTGGCGCTTTTGGGTTAGATGGAGGATTGTTACGAGCGGGGTGAGGAGGGAGGAGTGGGGGAGCGGTTCGTAGGCTGGTGTTGATGAGGAGGGTAATGTTGGGTGGACGGCGGCTTCGAGACGGCGCATTAGAGGTGCTAGATCGGTGAGGACGGTTTTGTAGTTGTTTTGGGCTTGAAGGCCGGGCTGGGAGGTGGCGTCTTCGGGGGAGCGGGCGGCGAGGGCGGAGGCCCATTCTGTTAGGAGGAAGTTTAGGTAGGAAGATATTTGACGGTGGAGGTGGATGTATGCTTCTTTGTCTTCTGGTTTGGGGATTGTGGTGGGGAGGATGATCTGGTCGGCTGGGAGGGGTTCGATTGTTGTTGGGATTGGGCCGGGGTATAGGATTTTGCGTTTCTTTGAGGTTGCTTTGGATATGAGTTTGTGGTATCGTGCTAGTCGGGCTTCGTGGGTTTCTTGCTCGTCTTGGATGACGGGCTGTTTCATTTCTTCTAGCTTTGCGCGCAATTCGTCGTCGGGTATGTCTACTTGTTCTTCTGGTTGAGGCGTGGTGAATGATGGTCGTTCTGGCAGACCTAGCCTTTTTCGCCTCAATTTGTCCTCTTCTATCTCCTGTGCTTCTCGTCTGATCTTGCTTTCCTCCGCTAGTTTCCTTTTCTTTTCCTCTCTGAGCGCATTCCGTTCTTCTTCCTCCTCATTGTATTTGCGCTTCTTTTCTAGTCGTTCTTGACGTTCCTTTTCTAACTTTGCTTGTTCTGCTGCATATGCTGCAGCTCGCTCCTGCTCTGCTTCCGCACGACGTTGATATTTTGAGCTAGTAGTGGAGGCATTTTGTGGTTTTGATTTGGCTATCTGAGCTGACATCAATGATTTGAAATCCATAATTCTGGTAAGACGGACGTGCTTAGCCTGGAAGACGGTCTATTTCGATTGGCGACGCAGATCGTGATTGTAGAGTGCTTGAGTAGCGCAATGCGTAGAGGCGGCTCAACCCAGCCTGAGATTCGAGACTGAGGATTAATTTGATCCGAAGTTCGGCCGGATTGTTTGCATTATGAGATCATCATTAACATCGACGATTGTTGACCCTTACGAAATGATGGCCAGGAGGAAGACATTGACAAGAACACAAGTGACTCTGGTTGAAATGGCTATTGGTTTTGGTCCATACTGATGCATTAATGTGTTTCTCTATGAGTGCAGTAACAACGTATTACAGCTTGTTCGACCTACGAACTCTCAGCCAGTGCTCTAGACTCCGGTCGAAACGTAAGTGACCTACGACTGGTTATACTTCTCGCCAATACCTCTCTTCACAGCTGGCCTTTCCGCAATTCTGTCGATCCACTTCAATACATGTGGGAAATCGTTCATCTCTTCCTTGGTGAAACCAGTCCTCTCCCATCCTTTGACCCATGGCCATGTCTTCATATCAGCGATGGAGTACTTGCCCTTTCCATGACCAGCAAGGTATTCTCGAGGTTCACCAGTGTATTTGCCTGAAAGGCGGATCTCAAGTACGCCATAGACTCGGAGAGTTTCTTTCTTAAATCGATTGATAGCATCTATAAACATTAGTACCAAGGCGTAAAGGCGAGACATATGATAGTGACATACATTCAATCTTCTCTGGTGCAGCTCGTGAGAAATGGTTGACCTGACCCTGATATGGTGCACCAGAACCATGCCAGAAGAAAGTCCACTGCAAAGCCTCATTTCGCTCCAAATCATCCTTGAAGCCAAATTTGTCTTCCTTGTCTGCAAACTTCAGCAAGTAGAACATCTCAGCCGATGTCTCGTGGACAGGGAAGGGAGGGTTCTGTGTGTTGTCGATGAGCACTGGAATTCGGCCGTTGGGGTCGAGTCTCAGGAACCATTCCTTCTTCTGTTCGTTGGTCATGATGTTGATCAGCGTGGTCGTGAATTTTGTTCCATAGGCATCTGCCAACTCTTCAAGCATGATTTGCACAGCTTGACCATTGGGTGTGCTCATGGTGATGAGGTGAAGGCCTTTGGCGTTCTTGACCTCATCGGGAGTCTCGGAGATGTATAGTTTGTCTGCCATGGTTGTGTTTTTAGTTGAGGGAGGTACTTGTGTCTGCGTGGGAAGTATTGACAACGGTCTTGATTGAAGTCTGGTTGATAACAAAGGTCGAGTTGCTCTACGAAGTTGACGAAAATATGTACATGCAAGTCGCGGGCACGTCATGGCAGTTGCGAGATCCAGATGCAGCGTCTCATGCACAAGAAAGCCAGTACTGCAATACTGAGGGGCACCTTGATGTTTGGACTCCCCGCATGGACTTGCTGAGAAATCACAGTGCTCAGTGATGCACGGCGGTCCATGGAGAGCAAGTCAAAAGCCGGCAAAGCTCAGTCTAGAAAGCTTAACATCCTGACGACACGAACTGCTCTCGGTCGAAGATGACGCGCTCTCATTAATTACGTGATAATGTCGCGTCGTTAGCGGCCAAGAAACATATCATGCAGTGACCTGATTTCTAAGCACCTTTACTTTCGAACTTTCGGAATCTCCGGTGCTTGATGCGTGGACAGTTGACAAGCAGGTGAACAAAAGCCATACGTGAACGAGGAACCGCTTGCCGTGGCATAGACGGCAATCATCACTTAAGCTCTTTTCGACTACTTAACACCTTGTCAGCCTGGCACATGAGGTCGTCACCAGCCCCAGTCTCTCTTTAATGTCTCAGCATCCTTCTCGACAGGCCATCCGTGCTTTTTCTCCAGCTCATCCAACACGCCAATCAATGCTTGCTGCTCAGTCCGGTCCGTGAAATGCTCCCCAAACATAGTAATGGCAATATAGGCTTGTACAAGTACCGCCTGCGTCTGCACAGTGGACATTGCAACACCACACAGCTGAATTACAATTTCCCTTACCTCCGCCGATACCTTCCTTATCGCTGCTTGTGATCCCGGACCTATCTTGTGCAAATTTGGATTGTATACTGTAAGCAGTATTCGTGCGAAGTGATAGTATAGCATGCCCGACGAGTTGACCTCGTTGACGTACCATATCTGCGGAAATACTTCGCCTATTGCCCGGTTCGGCTCTTTCTTGAGGTAATGTGAGAAGGATAGAGGTCGTGCTTCGTCCCATGCCAGCTCGAAGTCCCGAAGTTCCTGCCAGTGTTGAAGTTTCGGCTTGCCCATATCGCGCTGTGAGAAACAAAACTGCAGAACGTTGGCATAATGAAACAGATGTCGATCCGTCCAGACCAGGTCCTCCGCTTCATCGAAACCCTCGAGTAACGTCCATGCTTGAAGTGGCAGTTGCACTTCTTCTCGTGCTAGCAATGCCCTCTGACATTCTTGTCGTAAAGCTATGCGAAAAGACGCATGTTGATATCCCTTAAGATATGGCTCTGCGAGATGCCGTATACCGGCGAATCGCCCCGGTTGCCTGAAGTCGTATTGTTCGAATGGAACTTGCGCTGCAAGAGCCGGTTTTGCCTGAGCGGCGACGAACAGTTGGAATGGCCGGGAAAGAAGTCCTGTCGAATTGCCGCTAATGGACCCTTCGAGTTCTTCGTAGAAGCGTAAGATGACTGTTGCTGCTAACAAATCTTCATCCCGCGAGTATTCTTCATTCGTGCATAGCACTCGCAGATACGATATTGTGGCCTGATAGTATTTCAAGGTTGATACATCGTCTAAGTTAGGAAGTTCGTAGCCTCCGTAAGACACGACCTTCACGTCTGGGTGTGCCATCCGGTGCATGTATCGTAAGTGCAGTGCAGCGGCTGAGAACATCGCGTTCAATAATGGTGGACATCGTCTGGCTCTGTGAGGCACTACTGTTGTGAATTGACGTGTTGGATCTCCAACATCAAACTATCATTGTTAGTTTACCGTTCGAGGTCTCAGCTGATTCGCTTACCCAAGGACCAAGGTTATCGATGTAATATCTAAACAAGCACATGCACTGTTGAGTTGTGTATTGATTCGGCCAGCGAAAGTCTCTTTTCCACCTTGCCGGACTGAGAAGCGGCTCAGCTGGGATTGCAGCCGCTTCTGTGTCCGCTAATTTCCTGTATTCTGCTTCGATCTTACGCGTCTCGTTTGCTTCAGTTGGTGATGCATAATTGAAGACAGGTACCTGAAAGGCAGGACCCAATGAAGATGGAGAGTCTCTGACAAAGGACGATTTCTGTGATCCTTGAGAGATTGGAGGTAGATGTATAGGGCTGTACTGCGAATGATCCACGACAGGTGTCGATGAACTATTTGTTCTTCGTCTCTTGCTACCGGGAAATGTCAGGATGTTGTCGAACGATGCAGGGTGAACGTCTACTGGCGATCGCGTAATGGTATCCGACGTTGCTACACTGTGTCTGTAGGGTGATTGGGCGGGCGCTGTGGACAGTGAGGACTGGCGCGCGCTCGACGGCCTGTCTGTGCTGCTCGATGGACGTGGCAGGGACTTCGGTCTTTCTGGTAGGACCTCGGTTTCCTCAGTCGAGTAGAAATTCTCCAATTCAGCAGTCTGGTCAACTATCTGAATCCTTGCTGCGGGAAACAATAGTTAGAGAACATGCCTGTCTTTGGGAGGTGGTAAGTCCAGTCTCTCAAACGTGGCAGGGAGTGATGCTGCAAAAGCCTGCATCTGTAGGGTCCGGTGCTCATTTGCAGCATGAATTAATCGTAATGAAGGGCAGTGTCTGTGCTGTGGTCGTGGATTGAGACATGACCTACCATTCTTAGAAAATCCTAGCCATATCTGATCTTTCGTGAACTGTCTCTCGTAATGTGCACTCGAGCCGTCACGAAATTTTCGCTGGCCTTTTGTACGGTAGCATATCTGACCAGTTCGTTCGCAATTTGAGCATTTGGGACGGTGGTCGTCGCCTTGGAGTCAGTCAGCCATCATCTGCACAAAGTGGCGGCATGGTCGTGACCACGCGCATGGCGTCGACCAGATCGCTTCGCAGTAATTCTTAATTCATTGCCGATGTACCCAAGGCGACGTGGTTGGGATCATTTACAGCAATTGATCATGGAGAGTGAAAAACACATACATTTCAAATGACGAGCTACAAGAAGTGTTAGTGAGTGTCAAAGCACAACTGGGGAAAATCGTAAAAGTTCAATGGAGAGGTTAAAACTGACTTCGACATTCTTCGCAAGGGTCATCAAGTCTATTCGTGGTAGCCGGCATGAAGTTTAGCGGAAGTCTCTTTCCGACGGTTAATAGTGTAACGATGTCAGACTCGGAGGAAACATGAGGAAAGACGGAATGCTTTGCCTTTTGCAGTCACAACGGGTAAGAGGGGCAAAAGCAGAGGAGTTGGCCAGGGACGTTGGACAAACGGGCACGCATGCAATAACAAGTCATACGAAGCCAAAATTGTCCGAAGTACCAGGATACCAGCGTAGTGGTTCCCGGCTGATCCTCCATGCCAGACGTTGGCGAAGGTGGCTGTTTGTTAGCACAACTTGGATAGAGGGATCTGGGGTTGGATGATGTTTGCCAGATTCGTGCCCGAACCTGGTGCCACACGGATAGTAGCGTCGCATGGACCAGCATATACGAGAACAACCGCCCGGGGTTGACTGCAGTCAGTTGGAGAGCACGTTATATGATGTAAAGTTGCAGGGAGAGTTGCACGAAGTGTATTGTACAGAACGAGCTGTGAGTAGTCCAACATGGGCCTGCATGGTAGCCACAGAAACAAAAGTCGGGGTACTTAACTAGTAGGGGTGCAAAGTACTAAGAGTGGGAAAAGCAGGTTGGTGAAGAAGCTCAATCCGACTTCCGAGATCCATTAGAGCTGTGGCAGCTGGCCAACTGCATCAAAGACGCCCTTTCACTATGGTATGCATCGTGGCAAATTCGCAAGTCCCAGAGTCAGTCCAACGTTTCCAAACAACCCAGGATGTCGAGCTCTTCGATCATCCAATACACCGAGAAAATCAGATGTGACATGGCATGTGCAAGAAAACAACGCTCGCTGTCATGACAGTCATGAAGAATCACCAACATATTGTACTTCGCCAATCACACCAAAAGCTCACTTCACACGCTTCGCAACCCCGATCCTAGTTCTCGACACTTTCTCAGCAAACTTCAAGCTCGTGATCGTCTCTCCCAGGCATTTCTTCTCAGGTGCCACCATGACAAACATCAAAGTTTTACTATTTCCTCCCAGACTGAATTGTAGTAGATATGTCAATTTGCTGTTCCGGTAAGGTATGTGAGCCGTCGATCCTAACGAATGCGAGCTGTCTCGTGTACTGGATAGGCTCGACCTGGCATCTGAAGAAGGCGGAAGTGCTTGACCTTGTTGGCCCAGCGCACCAATCACATCTCCAAGACACGATAGAGACTTGTTGATCGATTGGGTCTCCTTCAGTCGCTGACCTGAGGTATCGGCATTCCTAATGCGCTCTGAACCTGCAAGATCTACCAGGTTGAGCGTGCCTTTACTCTTCTCACCTGTTACGCTGTTTTCGCCCACGAGCTTGAGAATGAACACGGAGTGACTCCGACTGCTGTGCTCATTAGCCTTTGTTGCGGCAACACTCCTTCTCGACATTGCTTGTGACAGTATTGATTCAACTTGATCTTGGTTGTCGAGGTTCAAGGTTGTGGCGTTCGTGATTATGGTTTCGTGGTTGTTCATATCGTGTTGAACTTCGAGTTTCTTAGTGGTTTTGTCTTCATCTCCTAGCAAGTCTCGGATCTCCTCGTTATAGACTTCGACAAACGAGCCTTGCATGTGGTACTTCCACCCTCGATCCTCAAGGTCTTTGCTTGTGCTGTAGATCTGCCGCAGTGCTCGTGGGATCATGCCGTCGTTCGAGGACATGGTGTATGTCTTGCCCGATCCAGTCTGCCCATAGGCAAAGATGCAAACGTTGAACCCATCTAGGGCACTTTGTATCAGCTGGCTGATTTCACTGAATATATCGTCGTTTGTCTGGTTAGGGTCGAAAACACGATCGAAGGTGAATGGATGCGTTTTGGTGACGTCCTTGCCTAGACTGCTCATTTCGTCCATTCCTCGAACCTCGATCTCAGTCGATTCCTCCTGGTCAGGATACTTCATCTTCGCCAGTTCATCCTCGGCAACTAGTGTAGGTCTCACTCGGCAGAATACACGGATGTTGCCTTTCAGCTCCTGCACCTGGTTATGCAACCTCCGCCGCATAGTTTCTTCTTTGCGTAATTTCTCTTCGCAATCTTGCGCCTTTTGCAGAGCTTCGTTCATGCGCTTCTCCATTTCAGCATATGCTTCCGACTGCGATTTGCTATCTGATTCGAGATATGCGATTTTGGCTTGCAATCCTTGACGGTTCCCCTCCATGTTTGTTGCATTTTCTCCGGCTGTTTTCAACGATTCCCTGAGATTGTCGTTCAGTTCTTGAAGTTTTTCAAATGCAGACTGTACACGTTCAACTTCAAGCCTTACGCTTGCGGTCTCTTGATCTTTCCGGTCCAGGTCCATCTGGTGTCGTTGCTTGTCGAGTGCTTCCTGAATTGAGATATGACTCAAAGCTTCGACCTTATGAGCTCTTTCTTGGTCGAGCTCTTCTTGGTGTCTTCGCTTTAACTCTCGCACTTCATCTTTGTGCTCAGTCTTCAAGGTCTCTATCTCTGTCCGCTGCTCCTGCCGGGTTAGTTCCAGGGTACTTCGGTGATCTCGTTTCAGTTCTTCAATTTGGACCCCTTGATCTCTTTTCAACTCCTGAATCGTGGTCTCCGCTGTCTCAATTCGAAAAGCTAATGTCCGGTTCTCACTTCTCAGTTGTATGATGTTCTCTGTTTGGGACGACTTTTCCTGTTCTAGCTTGGATACGTTCTCTTTATAGGTATTGCTCTCTTGTCTCGCACTGTCGATCTTGTGCATAGAGTCTTGATGCATCTGCTTGTAGTCTTCGAACATACGTTTGAAATCTTTGTACTGTTCATCGGGGTCAAAATTCTCTACATTTGTTTCACATGTTAGAAATCGTTTCATCTTCATGGTTGACTTGTGACGAAGCACGGGGGTTGCTTTAGGCGTAGGAGTCACTGGGAGCATTGGAGTGGAAGCTTTTGGTATTTTGCTGGGAGTTTCGTGTCTACCACCTCGTGTCGGTGTCAAAGGTACCGGAATCGATTCTTGATCACTGTCTTCAATATTCATGCGGTTGAGCTGGGTGCTCAAACTCACATGTCTATTCTTGTCGCGCATATGAACCACGACTGCAGGTGTTCTTTTGGAAACACGACCTCTCATGTCCGCCATACTTGTCGGCCTTGGGGGAGGCGGCATTGGGAGAGGTGTGACAGATGCAAATTTCCTTGGGCCACGGAGCATTGGGAGGGAGGGCTGCTTACTTTTACCGGCATGCATCTCGTGCGATGCAGCAAGATTTGCCAGAGATGTGTTTGGCCTCGAGTCGGCCCTACTGAATCCACGCTCTTTTCCATAAGCAGTCTTTGGTCGTACCGTACTAGAACCAGGATTTAGTGAAGACGGTGGTCTTATGCCCGAGCTGAGACTGCCTGTGTACGAGGATGTTGATGTGTTTCTTGAAGTTACTGAAGTGGATCGAGATATGCTGGAAGCATTTGAAGAACTTCGATAAAGAGTTGTCGCAGACGGTGGGATGTGGCTAGTAGTACTGGCAGGTTGTGCAGAGGTTGAAGGAGGTCGTATCATGTCGCCGATACGGTCGGTAGGAGTCTTTCGCTTTAGGGCGGGTTCAGGCACTGAAAGTCGTAAGCCGAGTACATGCATTGTATAGAGACAGCGTAACGAACAGTTTGATCCTTGACGCTTGAGGCCAGTCGCAGATACTGATGGAGGTGGCATGCCACTTCGAGCATTGTTTTCAGACTCAGAGACTTCAGACAAAGCCCTCATCACACCGCCCACCGACCTCGTTGCTGGTTGTGGCAGCATTGATGTTGACTGGTAAGAGTGTTAGTGTGCTTTTGTTCCTCACGATTGAACAATCTTTATTACGTTTTCCATGTGGATGCGGGTGCGCATGCGAATTTGATGATCATGTAGCCATACTTTGACAACGTCGATTAGGCGAGCAGATGGCCTGTCAAAACACGAACTTTGATTTGTTGTATGGTTCGATTTGTTGGCTGGCAACAGCGAGGGCAAGAGTGCAACAAACAAATGCATCTGAGGAGGCCGTCTGTTGTTGGTGTTTATGTTTCCGAATTCGTGCTAGCTAGTGGAGCCACTGGCTTTCCTGTTAGAGGAATCAATTAGTGCGGCCACCTGAGATACGATCAACCACAAGTACAGCATCTCCAGGAAGTTCAAGCACCGGTTACTTATCATAAGACCGAGATACATACTTCAGTCCCATTTTGGGCCCGTGAAGACGTTGACTCAGACGTGGATTGCTCATGTGCCGAGACAACTGCGGTGCGCCATTGTTTAAACGTACAGCATCAGAGACAGACGAGAAGTTTATTTCCCCATCAAAGAAGTCGGGTCTTACGTGGCCATCAGTTTCGCACACTCTACGACTAGCTAAGTTACGCCTTGAGGCTTGAGACCCAAGCGCAGTTGAGTGGACGAACACTGGTTTCCGTTCACCAATTCGCCGTCAACTTCCTATACTCATCCTCCGCAACCCGTCCCTCGCCCTTGTCAATAATCTCTTCGAGAACTTTCACTAGCCCTTGGACCTCTTCCTTGGTATTGTAATGTAACAGCGAACACCTTATAATGCCATCATCAGCGTCCTGTATTCCCAACACCTGCTCACATAACCTCTTACTGTAGAAGTGACCACTTCTACATCCATAACTCGACTTTGCTTCGACAGCATCAATCACTGCCAGTGAGCTATGACCCTTGATACGAAAACTGATAACAGGCACGCGCAACTTTCGGTCTGAGGATGGATCTCCATAGATCTTGATGATATCAGGCTTGGAGCGCAGAAAGTTCAGCAACACTTCCTGAATCTCCTGTTCCTGGTTCGCAACAGCTTCCCAACCTACCTTCTGAAGGTACGAAATGATCTCGGGCACGCTTTGCACACATTCGTAGTTCGCAGCTGCGAGACCCAGCTTCTCCTCAAGGGTTTGTCCGGACTTGAAATAATGACCGAGGCTGTTCAATTCTTTCTGGGCCTCCTTCTTAACGTACAGCATGGAAATGTGTGGTCCATAAACCTTGTACCAGGAGAAAGAATAAAAGTCCACACCAAGTGCTTTGACATCGATAGAGGCGTGTGGAGCGTATGCTACAGCGTCAACGCAGAACAAGGCTCGTGGACTTGTGGCATGGATGACTTCAGCAAGTGGCGCGATATCGGTGATTGATCCTAGAATGTTCGAGGTATGGGTACAAGTTACCAATCGAGTTTTGGGTGAAAGAAGTTTCTTCAAGTCCTCGGGAACCAGTTTTGGATTTGAAGAAGTGTCTTTCGACGGAACCCACCATTTCACAGTCAGACCTTTCCATTCTGCGAGCTGGACCCAGGATGCGATGTTC
>Ga0181459_100066_pt1 | contig 16940 bp, 16 predicted proteins | sample InSIn2SAF170_FD_119060 | JGI IMG/M metagenome (GOLD analysis project Ga0181459, IMG submission 119060) | Clean room microbial communities from NASA Spacecraft Assembly Facility at Jet Propulsion Laboratory, Pasadena, California, USA -... ...
CATGTTGTGACAGGGCGGACTCCCCAGTTACAGGCAGCAGCCTGCACGTAGTGAAGATATTGCCGAAACCACAAGCACTAATAGGACAGAAGACGAAGAAAATGCAGGACCTACCTTCACTTCCTTGCGTCCTGCGTCCGTTAGATGGAGGTGCTTCCGAACCATTACTTGTCCTGCTCTGTGGCGGTGATATTGGACGCGAAAGCGTGGACAAGAAGCCAGCTCGTTGAGCTCGAATCTGTTCAGCATGACTCGCGTCAAGACGCTGTTTCTTGAGAGGTGGTTCTCCAACCATATCACATATGATGCTGACACACGGTCTGCTTCTCACTGTCTGCAATAGTTTTCACAGTCGCGAGCTTCGGAAAATGGTGGTCATTCAAGCGGCATGCCGGTCATGATTGTAGATACAAGCAGCGTTGTAGGAGATGCACTTGGTGCACAACCGCCTCCCTACGCGCTTGTATCATTGCATGACAGAGGACAAATCGGCTGCGCGGTATCGAGACGCGCTGCTATCATGGCATGGTTAGCACAACCGCGTCTCAGTTCGTCATCTGAATTATCGCTGGCATGGCCAGGAAAGAGCACCCTGGAACTCATCAAGGAGGAAGCGCGTTTGCTTAAACACGCCAAGCCTCATGCTCCCGATTCTCAATAGAGTACCTTTCCGAACTTTCTGAACTCGACATCACTTCCACACTTTCAAATGATGGGCTGCTGTCACTGGTGCTTGAGATGTAATCGCTGGCTTCATGTGCTTGTCACTTCGAAATGAAGAGCCTCGATCTGAATATGGGTTCAACGATGCAGTCGAGGTTCGGGAGGTCGTTCATTACTGACAATGTCTAAGGAAGTGAAGGTAGGTCCTGCATTTTCTTCGTCTTCTGTCCTATTAGTGCTTGTGGTTTCGGCAATATCTTCACTACGTGCAGGCTGCTGCCTGTAACTGGGGAGTCCGCCCTGTCACAACATGTGACAAACAACAACATCTACAAGTTTCTATTCAACCTCCCACCCTCTTCCCACCCCAACATTCCCTTTGTCGACATATCGCAATCCCAGGAGACCGCCAACATGTCAAATCTCGAGAAGAGCAATCTCGAGGTCAAGAATGGAGTGAAAATTCTTGATCAACTGAGAACAACATTGCAGCGTGCTCCCCAGACAGCTATCACAGCACCCTGGCTGCGACAAGTGGAAGCCATACACTCCAAGCCACCTAGACTGCTAATTGGTGTTGTTGGCGCCACAGGCAGCGGAAATCATCTGTCATCAATGCTCTGCTAGGAGAGCAGCAACTGATTCCTACAAATTGTATGAGAGCCTGCACCGCGGTGGTCACAGAGATCTCCTACAACGATCGAAATGAAAGTCCTTACGGTACGACAATCGAGTTTGTGTCGGAGTCTGAATGGAGGAAAGAGCTTGAACTACTCCTCAGCGATGTTGAAGGCGCTGCAGGCTCGATTTATGATGAAGAGTCTGAAGCAGGTATTGCCTTTTCTAAGATCAAGGCCGTATATCCCACTATCACGGCTCATAACATAGGGAAGGTGACTGTGGAGCAGCTAATGCGAGTCAAGAAGGTGGCTGAGCTTCTTGGTTGCAACTTGGAGCTTCAAGAGGAGACCGCCATAGCTCTCTACACATCGATGAAGAAGTTCATCGATAGCAAGGAGAAGAACGCAAGCATCGGCCCTGGGGTGGACGCCGAGAATGAATTCTGGCCAATGATCCGACGAGTAAAGGTCTACACAAAAGCTTCTGTCCTTGCTACAGGCTCTGTTCTGGTCGATTTGCCCGGAGTCGCTGACAGCAACGCGGCTCGCTCCGCCGTTGCTCGCAAATACCTTCAGAACTGCACAGCATTATGGGTTGTGGCACCAATCATCCGAGCAGTGGACGATAAAAGCGCTAGACACCTCTTAGGGGAGGGCTTCAAGCGTCAATTACAGCGGGACGGTACACTCAATAGGATGACTTTTATCTGCTCAAAGACAGATGAAATCGTTCTCGGTGAGGTGCGAGGTGTCCTCCAGCAGGATGCCGAGTTCAGCGAGAAAATCGCTCCCATCGATAAAGGCAAAGCAGATCTCGACAAGGACCGCGAGGCTCTAGTAGAGAGCTTGACAGCTTCCAGAGCCAGCATCGAGGCATTAGATAACCAGAACCGGGAGGCCATCCTCATGGAAAAGGCTTACCGAGACCTGAGGGCCATGGCCGCGAAAGGTGCTGTTGTCTATCCGCCTGTCCTGAAACCAGCCGCAGCAGCCAGCCCAAGCAAGCGCCCACGTTCGGATGAAGACGCTTCTCCTCAAACCCCGAAGAAGAGTCGAACGCAACAGTACCTTTCACAGACGTATCAATTCCCATTGAGAAGAGCGGCGTCCACCGCAGTCCCTGCTTCTCCGCCCGCCGATGCATCCCCCAGCCGCACCACGACCGGAACCTACCAGCAGGATACTTCGAAGCCTCAATTAACGCCTGCTGAGGTGGCGAAGCAATTACAAGAACTGAAGGAGCTCCGAGCCAAGATCCGCGATGAGAAGAGCGAGCTTAGAAAGAAGAAAGCAGAGCAGATGCAAGCACTAGCAGAGCTGAAGAGATCGATGGCGAGATTCGTGAGCAAGAATGGGTCGCTTGCGTGCTTGCACGAAACAAATACTCTTCAGGCTACATCCGAGAAGACTTCGCTGTTGGTATTCAAGACCTTCATCGTGACGATGCTGAGGATGATGACGATTTCGACCCTGAAGCAGAGATCCAGCATGGTGGAGAGTTGAGTCAGAGTCTTCCCGTGTTCTGCATTTCGTCTCAAGGCTTCCAGAAGCTGTGAGGTAATATGGAGGATGAGCAAATCGCTGCATGCTTCTTTTCTGAGGAAGAGACCGGCATACCCGCGCTTCGCGACCATGCATACAAGATCGGCGAAGCAGAGACGATAGCTTCCGCTGAGGCTCACACTAACAAGCTTAAGTCTCTCTTGACATCACTGGATTTGTGGTCTTCAGGCAGCGATTCTGCTATGATCACCGACGATGAGGCTGAGAGCCAGAGTCAGAAGCACCAGGAAATTGTCGACGATCTAACCAAGGTATGATACGCTTCCTAATAACACACATCCTAGCTAACATGCGTAGGGATTGCTCGATATCACGAAGAGCACAATCGTCGAAATGGAAAATGAGATCACGACAAAGATCCTCGATATTCTGTCACAAGCGGCTAAGGCTGGCAGCGAAGAGGCTGTCCTGATAGCATTAAAGTGGGGTGCTCCTCGCAAGTCGGAAGAACCGGGTCTAGCTTGGGGCACATACCGAGCTACAGTACGGTGTGAAGGTCGATTTGCCAACTCAAAGAAGGAGCACAATTTCAACGAGAATCTCGCGAAGCCGTTCATGCGAAAAATCGATCCGAAATGGAATCATGTATTCAACAAGACTATCTACCAAATTCTCAACAATGGCATCGCGCAATGCAAGACTAAGGTCGATGTCTTCGAGACTGCGTTCAGCGACATCATGACGACCAAGGGAACGGCCATCACCATCAAGGCTATTTTCGATGATCAGCTCGATCGGTTCGTCAAGTCACTTGATGGCGTTCTGCAGGACGTCAAGAAGAACATCAAAGCTGAACAGACAACTGCTAATAGGTTGTGTGAAGAAATCATCCAATCCGAGATGAGCGAGGTCTACGAAGAGTGCAAGGAAGAGCGTGGCACTGGACGCTACACGCGCATGAAGAATACGATGAAAACTCACCTCGAAGAGAACGCGGAAGAAATGTTCAAGCAAGTGCGAGTGCACATGCGATCCAATCTTCGGAAGATGATGAAGTCTGTCAAGAAGACGGCGCTCCGTGAGCTCGAGACATCCTGCGAGGCATTCAACCGAGACTGTGGCTACCTGATCTCACGAAAAGGTCGAGAATTCTCAGGACTTGAGCAAGGAATCCAGAGCGAGATTCTGGAAGTGTTGGATGACGCAAAGACTGTTTTCGATGCTGCCACTAAGCTCGATACTGCATCAGTCGCTCAAGGTGAGCAGTCTTTGCCGGTTCGAAGCGCAACCCCTGCTGCTGCCCCTGCTGTGGCCACTGCCGAGCCTGTTCAGACTTTCACTGCGACGGACTGGGGCGAGCTGGAAGAGCCAGAGAGCGAGGATGAGGGTGAGAGCGAAAGTGCCTCCGACGCTGAGCTACCGGACATCCTCCCATGAATACCGCTACCTTGTTACGCAATTGGTTGGATTCATGTCGTTTGGCTTCAGCTGTTGACTCTACATGCAAGGAAGCGGGACGGAAGTGAGGCGGTATGAGCCTACAAGCGAAGACGTGAGTTGGAGCCCGTTGGATAGAGTAGGAGGGGGAGCTTCGTCCCTGAACATGAGCGATGATTGGTAGACCGTAGCTGCAAAGCTTAGAGGTTGTTGATGATAGAGCATAGATGTCCAGTCAGAATGAGAATATCACAAAATATACTGGCCTCTATCTGTGCGGACGCTGACACCTCAATCCACCGAGGACGTGATCGCGTTTGCTATAGCGCGACAGACACCTCTACAAACACTGATTAACAAGACGGATCGAATCAAGGCAAGCAGGACCGAAAGGACATGCCACTTCTAGCGCGACTACCAAAGTGCTACGTCACCCTCAATTTTCCCAAAACACCTTGCGAATCGTAGAAACAGATACACAGAGACTAACCTGCAAGATTGATCTGTCGCCGAAGTAGCATGAGACAGCCGACATGATAGTCTCACTTTTCGCAGCAGTGCTGCTAATACAGACCCTCCTCTTCATAATCAACGCCGTCGGCGCAAAGACAATCAACGAAATTGTGAGAAGAACCTCAACCGACACGAGATCAAACATACTGACAGCACGATAGCTATGGCGATTCTCAGCCCGTCTACCACTGAGCTCGAGCAAAGATGCGCAGGACCAATTACGACTACGGCAGGAAGTGTTACGACTCAAGAAAGAGATGAACGCCGTGAGTGCCCAGGACAATTTTGCGAAGTGGGCGAAGATACGGCGGGAACATGACAAGGCCATGGCAGCTCATGATCAGAAGGGTGAGTAGACAGGCGCCGAAGAATCGAGAAGGTCACTGACAGGACACAGCGACGGATGTATCAGCGCATCGACAATCGTTCGACTCCAAGGCCAACATCGCACGGTGGATTATGACAAGTGGCATGCAGATGCTCTTACAATTCTGGCACGCAAAGACGCCGGTATTCACGTACCCTCGAGGATGGTTGCCGTGGCCAGTCGAGTGGCTTCTGGCTTTCCCACGATGTCCCTACGGAGCAGTTTCAATTAATGTCTGGAGCATGACTTGTGGTACGATCATTGCGATGGTTGGGACCGAGGTACTGGGCATAGCACAGAGCCAGCCAGCCGCAGCGGAGAAGCAGAAGATGGCTATGGGAGCAGGAGCACAAAAGAAGATGTAGCAGAGGAAATTTGATGAGAACATGTTTGCAAAGCAGACTTCGATCAGAATTGTTTCAACCTTTTTCGTCAACGACAAGACATGCTCTTTGAGGTCATGCCAGTCTAAGTGCTTGACTCTATGATTGATGTGTTCATCATGTGAAGTTGCTGCAGATATCCTGCCCACTCGTAGCATTTCAATTCATTCCAACTCAGTCTGGTCCTTTCGACGGGACATCCACCAGTCTTCCAACCAGCCGCTTTCCATAAGCTACAGACTCATAAAAGATAATGGAAGGATCTCCACGCCACGAGAATAAGCCCCATCGAGTTACTCAACCAGCATGACAAGCATACCAATCAAGCAATCGCATATCTGTATACGTACGACGAATCGCGCAACCTCTTTCTACCTCTGATCCCCACTCCCCAAGACTCCAATGTGACCCTCGCCTCCTCTTCGAAGCCGAATACAAACGGTGACAAGGTTGAGTCCGGATTCGTGGGAGAGGTACGAGGCAGTAAGCCGCAAAATGTGCTTTTATGGCGGCGCCTTTCGGCAGGTCCGTGACAACGGTGGTCCGGGGACTTTCTCCCAAAGCAAGTATGGTGTGCAAGCGACCGTGTCAAGGGTGCGAGCTGTCCGTAAGCTTCGAATGCGATTCTTCGTGCGTGGAGATGTGAAGAAGAGAAAGTTGAGGGAGGTGCGATTGGTAGAGTGGAAAAGTTATGGCGCGGAAGTGCCAAGAGTTATCACGCTAAATTATTGCCAGCCTCGTGAGTTTCTTCGGAATTGACTCCGATTATCTCCTCTCGGTGAACTCCTCTTTGTGATACGAGGTTGATATTGCTATCTGTCCAAGAACAGAGAGGAGCATCGTTACAATAGTCATCAGTAGTATTGATCATTGCAAGGCAGTCCTCCTAGATTCAGTAATTTCCTGCTAATCACCTTCGACATGCCTCCCGCAAGAGGAATACGAACTCTTCTCGAATCCTCAATACGTACCAATCGTCCTCAGATAAGGCCAAATGAGCTTCAGAAAGCTCAAGCCAGAGGCCTATGCACCTGTCGCAATACGTCTATCACCACTGCGAACCAATCCCCAAGATCAACCTCCCTTCAACAGCCCCAACAATACATCAGCAGACCTATCAGAACCGTCCCCCAAACGCGCCATGCCTCATCAACCACATCAGAGCTCAAGCACACACCACTCGACAAAGTCCATACCGAAGCAGGCGCCAAGATGGTGCCCTTCGCCGGCTACAGCATGCCCTTAGAATATCCAGATCAATCTCATCCAGAGTCTCACCGTTGGACACGCGCAAACGCCTCGCTCTTCGACGTCTCACATATGGTTCAGCATAAACTATCTGGTCCATTAGCCGAGGAGTTTCTGATGACCATCACTCCATCATCGATCAACACGCTCAAGAAACACCACTCCAGCTTATCGTGTCTATTAGATGAGAACGGTGGAATCATCGATGATACGGTCATCACCAGACTAGGTAGAGACTCCTTTTACTTCGTCACCAACGCCGGCTGCCGCGATACAGACCTTGCGTACATCGAAAAGCAAATGACACAGTTCCTCGAAAGCAAAGGCGTACCCAATGCCAAATCAGACGAGAACATCAAGTGGCATGTATTGAACTGCCACTCGCTCGTTGCTTTGCAAGGCCCAAAGTCACAGGAGGTCCTACAAGCACTTGTATACCACGACACCGAAGATGACACTGGCACCTCACCTGATCTGAGTACTCTCGGCTTCGGCGAGTCACGGTGGCTACAGTTGACTACAGAAGGTGAAATGAATACACCCAGTCTACTAGTCAGCCGAACGGGATATACAGGTGAAGATGGCTTCGAAATTAGCATTCCTTCCGAGAATGGAGATAGTACAGAGTTGGCAACGGCCATTGCCAAGTCGATCATCAACGACTCGTCGATCGTCCGCTGGGCGGGCCTCGCGGCACGAGATAGTCTGAGGCTTGAGGCAGGCATGTGTCTCTATGGCCATGATATCTCGACGCAGACTACACCACCCATGGCTGCGCTGGGGTGGATCGTGGGCAAGGATCGTCGGTCTGACTCTGCAAGCCCGGCTTTCTATGGACGGTCTAGAATCCTCGAGCAACTTGCATCTCCCAAGACAATGTCTGAGCGTCGCGTAGGGTTCTTAGTTGAGAAGGGACCAGCCGCACGTGAAGGAGCTGAGGTTGTGGATCCAGAGAAGAACGAAGTTATTGGAAAGATTACATCTGGCTGTCCAAGTCCGAGTATGGACGGGCAGAATATTGCCATGGGGCTGATCAAGAACGGTTACCATAAGAGCGGGACGAAGGTGGGCGTCAAAGTGAGGAAGGGTGTCAGGAAGGCAGAGGTGAGCAGGATGCCGTTCGTGCCGAATAAGTTCTACAGGCCGGATAGTAAGGATGCGGAAAAGAAGGAGGTGAAGAATAATACGGGGACGAAGTGAGTGGTAGCTAGCATTCTCTCACGCCTCAAGCTGAAGATTCTCGAAACTTTACCACGGTTTGACTTGACGCATGGGCATATAGCAGTCAAGGCCTGTCTTGCACAATGAAGGGAAGGTCTGGCAACATCACGCAGGGATATTGTTTAGGATGAGTGCAGTTGTTTTTACTGCAAGGTCGGCCACATAATACACACCAAATAGCGCCGGCGAACGCGGAGTCTCGAGGCAAAGATACCCTTTACGTTATTTTCAATCTGCCACAATCAATTGGAGATTCTCACGAGCACTTAGTGTCTGCCACCTATCGTTTTTTCAGTGTTAGCAGCCTTCGATACTGGGGAGCATCGGACAGTATGCTGCTGATCCATGTTTGATACATAATCAAACGATCCTACGATCTGATTCGGCTGGCATACAAACCTAGCTGGGTGTGCGAACCGAGAGATGCCCGAAATCGGACATACCACGGCACCACTCGTCTGGCAATTACGCTTCTTTGCAGCTACCATTACAGACTGCACAGAAGCTTTTCTAGGGTCACGTGTGGTAGGAAGGTTCTCGCTTAGTAGGCAGTAGCACCCCACCTAACCGGTGACGAGACCCACGCTAGTATTCCTTCCTGTGTGCTTACCTATGGATCTCACATTGCTCGAAGTCTTGCCGTCGCGTATTTGTACTTCATTGCTTTTGCTTGCATCTGTCAGGAACGGCGCAAAACATGGCTGCAACTCGTGATGAGCAACAAGCCACGGCTATAGGCTCGAAGCCTTGCCTTATACTTGGACTACCAGATGAGATCCTCAACACCATCTTGTCGTATGTTATCACTGTTCCTTGGCATCCGCTCAATGCAACTTATCCTCAGGTGGCGGTTCAAAGACTGTTCGGGGCCAACATGTTGTTCGTTACCAGACGACTTCGGCAGATGGGCATTGGCGTGATTGCGACGCAATGCCTATGGATTCGGGTCACCTGCCACACGTCTCAAATCCACGCATTGCTACGGAGCACCCTCAATCGAGCTCCAGTACTTCGACCACCTGAGCGGGCGCTACTGCCAGTCGGTCTACCCCATATCTCGATTGACTTAGGTCTACAGAGCCACCGACAGAACACTAATGAATCTTCAGCTATGGAGGGTGCCCCGTCTGTGGATCAGAGTGTGATCTTTCCCTACAACCCTCACACATACGCAAAACTATATGCCAAAATTACGGATCATGCAACTGTCATGCAATCAGTCGTCGTACAAACCAACGAATTGCCTCCTCGCCTTCAGCGTATTGCCGATAGTGAGATTATACCACTCCTGGTACTTGATCAAGGTACTTCGTACGCGCGTTCGACATTTTGCAACGAGATCATTACAAGTGACCTCAAACCACGAGTCGATAGATTAATGTCCATGATTCAGCAACTCGATAAGCAAAACCTCAGGCTACAGGCGACGCTTCTCTGCATGTATCGTGGCTACACTCTCCACGCCGAAACAACACACAATACAGATATCCAACTAGATCTTGGGCAGTGGACACAAGATCTGGCAACAGGCAACCGTATGTACCATACCTCCAGCGTCGAACGCATGAGGCTCGTACGCACGATACATTACATCGAACACCGCGCCTGCATGGGCTTTCTTGAAGCCGCGGAGTTATACGGCTTGAAGTTCTGCAAGGCGCACGTTCATGGTCTTCTCTACCTTCCAGACCACATTCTTAGCCACAGATGGACCACTGAGCCGCATTTCCGTTGGTTCGGTCTTCCTGATCACGAACTCGCCGAGCTACATTACGCGCGTGCATTGCTCCATCGACACTACGTGAGGTATTGCAAGGTATATGCTCCGATGGGAGTGTATATGGATCGCGCCCCGAGCACCATTGAACTAGCCAGCCTCATTCCGCTAAGCCACCAGACTAGGCGTTATGCCTTTCATGCCTGGTGTCTGAATTCTCAGAATACCACATACCGCACGATGCTCAGAAACATGCCGTACGACGGGCTAGAAATGCAGGTTGCACAACGCCGTGGTGAGTACCAGACCCCAGACGGGACGACAAGGACTTGGGGTGGCCACTGGGACTTTACGACAAACTGGAAGAGATCTGAAGATGTAATGCCGTATTTTGACCAGGCCCAGCAGATTGGCAGGCTTGCACCGGTTGAGTACGACTCGCGGAGAGGTGATGAGCTGCCAAGACCTTTCGACTGGTCACATTTTGATGCGGACGTGGCGGTGCTGTTGGGGGAGATTGGCTCTCGTGGCCCTGGCCATCAGTGGCTGACCTTCGATCACGACCATGTGATTAGGCAAGACCGCCGGAAATTCACAGGCTGGCCGGATCCGGAGTAGAGATATCAGCGTCCGATCACAGGGATGAGTGCATTGCCAAATGAGGGAACCGAACGCTCGAAGGCCACTATCAGCTTGGATGAAGGATAGTCGGGCTACGTCGGTTGGAGCATACATACAGAACTGTGATGTGCGGCAGTATGGCGTGCTTGTCCACAAGAATGACCAAGGACGATGGATCTGCGACAGTGTTACTGGACAAAAGCTTCGTGCGTCAACTTCAGCCAGATGGCATTCGAAGCCGCTTGACGTTCATCTGTGCGATGACTGGTGAGATATCTGTCTCAAAGTCCCGAAACGAACATGCGTCTGAACGGGAATTACAGCTCGAGATGGCGGGCATTCACGTTGGCACGGCAGGAATCGGCAAGCAGCGTGTCGGATGGATGCAGAGAGGTGTGGATGTAAGTTGGGGTCTGTAAGCTCTAGTGATGCCATTCGAAGAGATCAAAAAGGAGATTGACGGATACGCGCGGCTGCAGGATCTCGCGACTCGTGACATCACAGTCCATCTTCCTATCGCTAGGACTTCGAGTACTCAGAAGCGGCAGTTGTCTGAAGGTGACAGTACATCCGAAACTCCTTCTGTCTCTAGCACGACTTTCGATGAGAATACTTCGAAGGTAGGATGAAGCGAAGGGGAAGACGACGAGGCAGGTACGCCCTGTAGTCACGGAAGACATGACTCGTGGTATGCGTACGGAGGTAAGTACACGCGAACAGGAGATTGGAGTGCATCCGAGCAGGCAATATCACCGCAGATCACCAAGGCGTTCTGCAACATGATGGGGAACATGTGCAAGTGTCGATATACTCCTGAGATATGACTTCATGAACGCCTCTATCAACTCAAGATAGGCCGTACCAGCCATCCTCATCTCACGATAGAGTCTACCAGTACTGCAGTCGAACAGCAACGGTGTCCACCAGACGTACACATACCTGTGTCCCTTTCTGCCGTTTCCCAAGCTGCGAAGTGATCAGGTTCTCCAACGCCGTCCAGAAGCCACTGTATCCACGTCCTGATTCTTCCTGGTATTGACGATTCCATCTACCTCAACCTTTATCCTGCACCCATCTGATCTGAACACTCATCAGCCTAGCTAAACATGCCTCTGCACGATCGCGTGACAAGCATGAGTATTCCATTTCACTGCTGTGATCTGCAATTCCGTTCGTACGATAGCCGTAGAAGACGAAGTCATCCGAGCGCTCAGCTTGGTCTCGTGTAGGCCGAAAGGGTCGGTCTGCTCTTAGAAATATGATATGAAATCTGCCTTGTCAAGGATAGCGGTCGTACCTGGTTCATGCCTGCTCTTTGACATGCAAAGAGTTGTCCTTTCCTGTTGACCTTGTGCCATGGCTTCCCTATCACCTCACTGGTGGTCGTTCCTGTCTCGGCGATACACATCTTGAATCTTTGTCTGCTTCGGCATCCTGCTTACGCTCGTGCTTACCTCCTCACAACAGTCGTACACACGTTCTTTAGTACCAGGCACGCCCGCTACATCACAAACTCAATACTCGCGATCAAATGACCTCCACTCCCACACAATCAACTCATCTTCGCTTATCCTCGTTGTTATCTCGCATTCTCCGACCACATTTACCTGGGACCAGAGGCTTGAGGATCAAATCAAGATCAAAGTCAAGTCTTGGGTAAGTAAGAGTAATCCAAGTGCTGAGAGCTCGGCATGGTACAGAAAAACTCAGCCTGATGTAAGTACCTAAGAAGCACTCTGTTGACCGCTCAGAACAGTCGCCGAGAAATGTCACACGGGGCCTATTCAAGGTAAGGTAACGAAACGTACGTCCGGGTTTGTAGGGTCCAGCTCTCCTTGCGACTAACGTAAGTTATGTCTCGTTGCTGTATGTAACTGCGCTTTGGTGCACTCTCATACTGTGACACCGCGGAAATTGACTGACTCCTCTCGAGTCCAGCACGATTACCTGATGATTAACATCAGTGTCCTCAACGTACCGGCTTCAGGAGCTGGATAGATACAGTATCAACTCTCGCAACATGGCTAACTCTCCGGATCAAAAAATGATGATGCAAGAACCAAAAGCCCCTTAACCTCCTCGCTACGCAGCAAGCACCCTGAAATGTTTTAAAAGCAAAAACATCTCAGGTTCGTTCATAAGGAGAACAAAAAGAAATATCGTTTAAGATAATACAACAGATTCAGTCCGACCTATTAATGTCAGTTGTTTGAACTTACAAGCTTCCAAGAGTGGTACCAACCTAGGTGGGACTCGAACCCACAGCCTCAGCTTCAATCCACCTATTTTCTAGGCTTGAGGAATAGAAAACTCTCAAATAATAGGAGAGCTACGCGCTACCATTGCGCCACCAGCTAAGAACTGTTAGACTGGATTATACAGAAAGTGACGAAGAAACATACGCCGAATGTGTGTGCGCGAAAAGCACAATTTAGCGCGAAATTTGCTGTCATTATGATTATGTACAATCGTGAGCTGTATACAGAAGTTCATGGTTTGCGGGCGGTCCAATGCTTGCAATGCGATGTTCCCGATGTGTTTGGTTGCAATAGGTTGCTTTTAGCTGCTCCTGAGCACGCCTGTGTTCGTTCAAGGTTTCTGTCTTGGCACTCATATGTCTTCACATGTGGTGGTGTTTGTAGCTTAAAAGAAATGGGTTCAGCATCGTACTACATTCGCTCGCGTTCATATATACACAAATTCCACAATTATTCCTCCTTTGATGGCTCTCACGGCTCATTCTCCGCCGCAGCATCAGCAGCAATCTTCTCGCCCTCTACCGGATCATCCTGCTCAATAGTCCTGTTCCGTGCACTGATCCCGTCAATCGTAACATTCATCGCACCTGCCTGTACCATCGCAGTCCTCAAATCATCCAACAGGTCATCGCCATCCTCAATACCGACACACAACCGGATCAAGTCCTCTGGTACACCTCTTTCCGCCCTTGTCTTCGCATCAATACTGGCGTGACTCATGCGGCAGGGCATACTAATCAGACTGTTCACGCAGCCAAAAGAGACAGAAATCGCCCACAACTTAGCAGACTCCACGATTCGCTCCGAGAGGTTGATATCGCCCGTCTCGAAGGAGAGTACCGCACCTGGACCCCGCGCCATAGAGTTGTGTAACTCATACTGCGGGTGACTCTTCAACCCCGGATATCGCACCTTGAAGCCCGCTGACTCGAGAAACTGCGCGATCATCATAGCGTTCGCTTGTTGTGCATCCATTCGCACCTTTAGTGTCTTGATTCCCCTCATAAGCAGCCAGCAATCGAAGGGCGCCAGTCCGCATCCCGACGAGTTGATGGTGAAAAACAGTCTGTTACCCAGGTCCTCGTCGTTGATGGCGAGAACACCAGCCATGAGATCATGGTGGCCAGAGAGATATTTCGTGCCAGACTCGTAGACGACGTCTGCGCCGAGATCGAGCGGGTTCTGTAGGAGAGGAGAAAGCATGGTGTTATCCACGCTCACTAGACAGGCAGGATTGGCGATATGTGCCATGTTTGCAATACTTGGGATATCCACGATCTTGATGAGGGGGTTCGTGGGTGTCTCGAGGAGAACCATTGCGGTCTTCGCGCTCAGCACCTCTTGGACCTTCTCGTTGTTTGTGGTGTCCACATGGTGCACGATGATGCCGCCGTAGGTGGAGAGGTATTTCAGTAGTCTGTGGCTGCCGCCGTAGAGGTCGTCGCCAGTGACTACTTCATCTCCTGGTCTCAGTTGTCTTGTTATCACGTCTAGTGCTCCCATTCCTGAGGATACGACTAGTGCTCTTTTTGCTCGCATGATCTTGGCTAGGTGTTTCTCGAGGTGGGTTCGGGTTGGGTTGCCGCTGCGAGTGTAGTCATACTCGTTCGATGCGCCGGCGGTGGCCGAGGTCTGTTTGAATGTGGCGGACTGGCAAGGTCAGTATTGGCTCTCGCAGTAAGAGAGTGGAAGCATACCTGGTAGATCGGCACACTTGAGGCATTGTACTGGTCGTTCCCTTCTGAGTAGACCAGCTGCGTGGCAATCGAGTATTGCCTTCCAGATCTTGGACTAGATGGTGCCGGTGAGGGAGGCAGATCATGGCCATCAAGGTCGACCTGTGCCAAAGCCTTACCCAGAGCATTCAGCTTGGGGTTCGGCAAGACGCCCGTAGGCGGTGTAGAGGAGGAGCTTGCTCCAGACATATTTTCTGGTAGCTGTGGCGGACGGCTCTCAAGGTGGGGGAACAAGCTCGACGACTTGTAGTTTCGATATCAGAACGCTGAGGCGCATATGAGCAGACGCCGAAATATCGATTGAGACTTGTGTTGTGGCACAGAAGCTTTGGTACAGATTGAGAAAACGTTGATCTGGAGATCAAGAAGGTGGTCTGGTCAAAGACCGACTCATTGTGGATCTGAGGCACTCGGTAATTCGATTTTAGTGCATGACGTGCTCAGGGACAGCGAAATCGGCATTCCCCATTTACGCCCATTGTGCCTGCCGCCTCTGTAGAGTAACACGAACAAGTTATGCAAGGGCAAGAGGTGAGGCATGAGATATACAAATCTGCTTCTAGGTTAACCAGGGTGTGACATTAGATCAAAAGAACACGCTATCGACACTGGTGCATTTACATTCGTATCTAGATTCATACATACAATTCTCGACCATCTCCCACTTCAACTATTCAACCACAGCTATACAAATCTCCCCCAACTATCCAATACATCCCCACAAGTCCTCTGACCTCCTGCCCAACTTGCTTCAAACATCGTTCCCCAAAATAAATGAAATAGAAAGTTGAAAAAGGTGGCCCTGCTGAGGGCGGCGCTTGCTTTTGGCTTTACCTTGACAAGCATATGTTGTGAGAGGTGGGAAGGTAGGGTATCACGGTTGTCACTCTCAGTTCCATCCAAGGCTGTTCTCAGCCATCACAGGTGGCGAGATATATGTTCGTCCAGACTGCTGGCTTCGATCACTGTTTCGTGACTCGCGACCATGACCAGCATTGTTATATCCAGGTTGTCGACTACCGTAGCTGTCCCGTGCACCTGTCATCATGGTGGTGGTCTCACGTGGAGCCGTGCTGCCCGATTGTACGCTGCTTGCTCGCTTGTGCTGATTCTTGCGCTTCTTGTATCGCTTGGCAACCATGAACATGGCAACACCGTACACAGCTGCACCACCAACGACACCAAGACCAATACCGATTGAGGAAGGCTTGACGGATGAGTTTCCTGTGCTGTCGTCCGTACCCGCTGCTCCCTCACCACTGCTGCCGTCAGACGTTGTGGCAGAGTTGGCTGAATTGATAGGGCTACCATCGCCAATGTTTTGACCAGCGATCAGAGGAATTGATGGGTCAAGCATGTCAACAAGAGTCTTAACCGTAGGATCCTCATTGTTGTACAAATCGGATTTCGGGTTCAGTAAGGCCAACGAGAGCGGATTGACCTGCTCATCAGGAATGTATGCCATGGCCAAGGTTGTGATGTAGCCATTCCTGCTCAGCGTGTTGTATGGCTGCAAGTACTGCATGACCACTTCAGTCTTATCCATTCCGACACCATGTGCAACGCCCGGTGGCAGGTAATCGAAGATCTGCTGCACAGCCCATTGATTCGAAACAACGAATGGATAATTCAGTCCGTATGTGAAGCCAAGCTGAATCAGTGTTCCATTGTCTGGCTGGCGGGGCACACCTCCCTGAGGTTGAATGATTCTTGGAAGGTTTGATGGCATCGCAGTGGAAGTCGGCTTAGTTGAAGACACTCCACTACTTGATTTGGTTGGTGTGGCACTGATAATGCTCGATTCTCGCGTCAGAGCAGTGTTCGTGTTGGTTGCCGTTGGCTTGATTGTCTGCGGTGCCGTTGTTGTTGCCGTAGTGGGTGCCGTAATGGGTGCCGATGTTGGTGCTGATGTTGGTGCCGTCGTTGGTGCCGTCGTTGGCTGTGATGTCGTCGTTTCTGATTTGCTGGTAGAAGCCACTGTCTGCACGCTTGTGCTCGCGGTACTGGCAGGTGACGTAGTTGACGAGGCAGAAACACTCGATGAGCTCTGTGCGGCGTCAGAACTGGTCGCACTGCCCGATGACGAAGAAATCGTGCTGGTGTTTGACGTAGAGCCGCTAGCAGTGCCTGAAGTGGTTGTGGTCGTGGGCACAACCACGTTGGTATCCGTCGAACTAGCAGTAGTGGTGGCAGAGGTTAGGATGTTGGTGGTTGTCGGGCTAGTGGTGGCGCTGGTAGTTACTCCTATATTCGTATTGGTGCTTGTGGGACTCTGAGTACTCGTGTTAATTGAGACATCACTCGTGGTTACCCCGGTTCCGGTTGTCGTTATGCCAGACTCTGTGCTCGTTGTAACATATACCGGTGTGGTGGTTGAGCTTGTGATTGGAGGTGGCGTGACGATGCTCCCGGTCGAGGTCGGCAGCAGATCGCTGGTCAGGCTGTCAATCAATCCGCCGCTCGATGTAGGAGTCTCGGTGGGAGTCGAAGGTGCAGTTGACGGACCAGTAATACCCTCAGTTGTTGGGGCTGTCGTCTCGGCTGGCGGAGTAACAATACTAGAGGATTGAGTCGGTAGGAGATCGCTCGTCAACGAGTCGACGAGCCCGCCACTTGATGACGCAGCTGTTGTTGGACCAGTGATACCCTCAGT
>Ga0181459_100056_pt2 | contig 16830 bp, 16 predicted proteins | sample InSIn2SAF170_FD_119060 | JGI IMG/M metagenome (GOLD analysis project Ga0181459, IMG submission 119060) | Clean room microbial communities from NASA Spacecraft Assembly Facility at Jet Propulsion Laboratory, Pasadena, California, USA -... ...
GGTAATAATTTGAAGAGAATAGCCAATATATTTCATATTTAGCAAGAAAGTTTGACAAGTTACCTCCAATAAATATCAAGCCATTTTCTAAGATAATAGTTTATGGGATGCCAAAGCGAGTGATTATCCTTTTGGTCATATCTATCACTGCTTCTTGATCTATATTTTTACGTAGAATAGCTTATGACCATCTAGTGAAGTAATCAGTTGCAATCAAGAAGAAATTCTAGCTAGCTGAAGAATTTGAGTTTATAACATCAATGAAGTCCATACCCCATTGTTGAAAAGGTTCCTCAACTCCCATAAGTTTTAGAGCCATGGTAGCTTATCTTCTCTTTTCTATGAATATGTCACATTTATCACACTCCTAAGCAATATTGAATGAATATTGAAACATGGTTGGCCAATAATATCTAGCTTGTAATATTTTTGTTACTGTAGTTGGTCCACTGTAATGCCCGCTAGAGAATCCATAATGAAACTCATGCAATATTCTCTAGGATTCATCACAATTCACACATCTTAATAGGGTTTTATAAAAAAAAATTCTATACAAATGATCATCTATCATGATAAACCTAAGGGCATGCAACTTGAATCTCCTCCTCTGAAATTTGTCCAGAACTTCAGGACAATTACCAGTTTGAAAATAAAAAATAATTTGTTTAATCCAATCACTTTCTTCATTGAGTTGTTGTTCATCCTCTAGAATAATGATCATATGTGAAGCTTCAGCTATATTTTCATAGAGATCCCTACCTCTGATTAGCCTAGTTAACTTAATTTCTATATCATATTCCATTATTTTAGTAATCCAACTAGCCTTTCCTTCACCCAGGTCTTCTTGTATAACATAATTTCTTACATCTGGATGGATAGTAAATACAAGGATTCTATTATGGGAGATATAATGCTTGAATTTTTTTAGTCCCTTCATTATGGATAATATTTTCTTTTCAATAAATGAGTACCTTTGCTGGTGTTGATGCATGTTTGGCTATGAAAGGCAAATGAATGTTCTTCTTTATTATCATATTTTTGTGCTAGAATTGTAGCAATGCTCCTATCTACTCCATATGCGTACATGATGAAATATTTTGACATATCAAGATTTTTAAGTACAAGAGCTTTTGTTATAGCCCTTTTAACTTCTTTAAAGGCTAGTTTTGCTTCGCTTGACCAAGAGAATACAACATATTTCTTTAGCATTGAAGTGATTGGAGATATAATTTCTGAAAAATCATGAATGAATTTTCTAACAAAATTGATCTAACCAAGGAATGATTGTAAGGCTTTTTTGTTGGAAGGGAGTGGCAATGCTTCAATAGCTTTCACTCTATCTGGATCCATCGCTAATCCTTCCTTTGAGATAATGTAGCTAAGTAATTTTCCTTAGTTAACCATAAAATTAATTTTTTTGGATTAATTGAAATGCCAAATTTCATGCATTTTTGAAAAACTTATCTAAGATATTCTAGATGATCCTTCCCATTTTTAGAGAATACTATAATATCATCTAGATAAACCAGTATAATTTTATTTTTTAGTTCACCAAATGCATGAACCATGGCCCTTTGAAAAGTATCTCCCTCATTAGAAAGACCAAAAGGCATTCTTTGAAAAGCAAATATCCCCCATTTGGTTGTAAATGCAATTTTATATTGATCTTTATATTTCACCCAAATCTGGTTAAATCTTGAGTAAACATCAATAATTGAAAATTAGTAAGCTTCGGCTACTGTATGTAGGATCTATTCCATAGGTGGGAGAGGATAATTATCTTTGAGAGATATTTGATTCAAATTTCTGAAATCAACATAGAGTCTAATTTCTTCACTTTTCTTTCTTGCAGGAACTAGATTTACAACCCAAGAAGAATGCTTGATAGGATAAATAATTTTTGAATCAAGTAGCTTAATCAATTCCTATTTCATAGCTTCCTCTATTTTTGGGTTGATTGACCTTTATGTTTTCTTGTATGGTTTGACATCTAGTTCAAGCTCAATTGTGTGTTGGATGACACTTTTATCATATGCTTAAGATCATCATAAGTCCAGGAAATTACTTTGGAAAAAATCATAATAAATTTAAGATATAATAACTTTCTCTTCATCAAAACAATCTAAACCAACCTTTATATATTTACCGGGTTCTATTTCTAGCTCAACATAATTCTCCTTTTGGATGGTCAAAGATTTAGCCTTTTGGACATCTTTTGAATCAAATAGTATTTCGAAAGAGAGGAATTATTTTGGTATAACATTATTTCTAAGTTGAATAACATCTTATTCTTGGAAACAATAAGGTAATTCTTGAATACCAAAAGTGTGAGCCACTACTTCATCTAAGAGGAAGTTCATAATATGTTCATCGGAGTCGAATACTTACCAAAAATTTGCAGCATTAGGTACTGAAAGCCTACATTGAAATTTGACTCCAAGAGCTCCTCTTTTATAATGAGCAGGATTATATCATGCCTCTCTCCCTGCAAGTGCATCACCTATTTGGTTGTACCTTCTAGGAATAGATATAAAATTTATAGCCAATAATGACTCTAATAAATCCCAAACTCTATTTCTATAGGTCTTTAGATAATGATATTTTGCACTAATCTAGTTTTTGACTTGCTTTATGACTAGTTTTGAATCACTATGGAAAATTAGGCATTTGATGCCTATACTAATTGCTTTAGATAACCTTAAACAAAGGGCTTCATATTCAACTACATTATTTGTACAAATCCATATGAATCTGAAGGAGAATCTTTTCATATATCTCTCTAAATATTTGAATACAACTCTAGCTCTACATCCATGCTTACATCTAGATCCATCAAAGTACATTTTCCATATCTCATGTTCTTTTTCAACTGTGACTGAGATTGACTGAGTATCTTCATATATATAATAAATACCCAAGCTAGCATCTATGACCTGATAATTTAAATCATTTGTTGAAAGAACTTTAGTTGTTAGTAGTGATTCTCTAAGTGTGTCCTTTTCAAATATTTCCATAGGTTGGAGACCATTTAAATAGTTTTATTCTATGATCTTCTTAAGATGAACACTTTTGGTGCCCTCATTCAGAATTTTTACTTATTTATCTTGGAAGGGAAGTAGTAGATGAGTATAGTCTAGGGCTAAGTACCCTCTCAATTTAGTAGTGAATTCTCTGGAAAGATATATTCCAAACAAAGGTGGAAGATCAACCATAATGATATCTTGGATAACATAAATATCAGGGAATGCATTCAAAGTTATTGGGACTCCTTTAACACTGCCAACCATATCTATAGAGGAAGAATCTAATTGTATAACACCGTCAATACATCTTGTAATATACAATTTTGTTTCATTTGCAACAGCTTTAGGGACCATAGTTATTATAGCTCTGGTATCTATCATACACTTATTTACCACCTAACCTTCTAATTGTAGGGATATATAGAATGCTAGAGGTATTCTTATACCTATTGGAGTAGGAGGGACATCATCAGATATTGCAAAGATAGGATTTCCTTCATTTACCCTCTTTTTACTATTCCTTAATTTCAAAGCTTCTTGCAAAAGATCTAATTGACCTGGTATCTTTAATGCATCAAACATAGTCATCTTAGAAGGAGTTTTCTTTAGTTCTTCCACAATATTGTATGGAGCATATGGGATAAACCTACTTGATTTTGCTTGTTGGTGTGTTTTGAATTGTTGAGTGTTCTATTCTTTATAATAATCAATAATAAAAGGATACCTCAATGTATTAGGTCTCTCTTTATCCAAGATTTCTTTTCTAGTCGTAGCGGGGCTTTTTTCACCTAGGACATTAGTGCCTAGATTTTGAAAAAACATTACCCAAGTGTTGGGAAACATTACCCAAATTTGCTGGTAATTGATATTGTTGATTTTGAGGTTGGGCTAAGGGAGCCTTAGCTTTCTTAAGTTTAGGTTGTATTGGAATAGATGCTTGATCTTGATGAGTGACTTGGGGTTACTATGGAACCATTGAAGAAGTAGATCTAGTTTGAACATAATTGGCTTGTTCTTTGACATATCCTAGAAGCCAAAAATTTACCATTATGAGATTAGCAGTAGGATTTGATGCAGGTTCTACCATCTAGTCAGAATGTAACCCCAAACACTGATGTTGATAAATTGCACATGAATTTGGAAAATAAGGAGCTGAACATGGTGAACACCATTCCGTAATGCCCAGAGTAACACTTTCTTTAGAACTTGTCATAACAAAATTTTTAATTATTTTGGGGATGCTTGACTGTTCTAGCTGATTGGCCTTAGGATGGAATCTGGGTTGATACTGGTTATCATATCTTCTATAATTAAAACCTTAATTCTACCTTTCCTATAGCATGAGCTTATTGGTAAGGTTCCTGATAGTTACCTCTAACTATATTATCATTTCCTCTTCTTAATATTTAGCATCATTACCAGCACTAGTAGATGTAGGAGCAGGTAAGGCTAGTACCTAATTTTGGATAATAGGTTTGGGAGGAGGTGGTAAGGCTAAAACTCTAGGATGAGCAATTTGTGGAATTTCTTTAGGAGGTAAATTGAAATAAAGGCATAATGGTTCTAGGCTGCATCTTTTTGGAGGATACCAAAGTATGCTCAGAAGTTTTTGTTGTCTAGTAAACATCTGGGAAGGTATCTCCTAACATAACAATCAGCATATTAAGGTTTGGGAGAAAGGCCTTCCTATAATACACAAAAGCTTATGCATTTGTTGGTCTAATCCTTACTGGGATAGATTTTCATGTTCTCTCAAGTTTGATATTAAAATCATCAATGGACTCATGATGATGTCTTTTGATATATGCTATTAGGCTAAGGAACCTACTATCATCACCATCTGTAGCAAATATTTTAATTAAATCCTAACACAACTCTCCCCATGAATTTATAGATTGGGGGGTGAGAGTTCTGAACCATTCAGCTGCTTTGCCTTTGAAAGAGTGTGATAGTAACCTGGTCATCATGATTTCATTAGTGATATCAAAGCTTAAATCCAACAAGCATACATCTTAATAATGTTCATATGGTGTCTTCCTAGACCCATCATATTTTGGCAAAACTTTGAATGTTGCTTGAGGTATAGCAGGGGAGTTATTAGCAACAACTAAAGGATGACCATTATTCCAAGCAAGAAAGTTTGTTGGCTAAGCCATGCTTGGAGTATGAGTAGCAGGTGAAGGATTCTCTGAGGTTGAATTGAATACGATTGATAATGGAATTTCCCTTAAGGGAACTATTGGGGATATAACCCAAGAATTCTTTCACCTAGTTCTCCTATGAGGAACTGATAAATCTTGGAATCTAAGCTATCTAAGGGAATTTCTAGCACTACTTCTAGTAAGTCTACATTTTGGAGGTGCTAGGGTTCAAAAGTTGACTGGTTGACAGTAAATTTGCCAATAAGGTTAAAAGAACCTTATAATATTTGAAGGATCCAATTTATAGCCCAATAGACATGACTATCTAGCCTATCTATGCCTATTAAATATGTAATTTATTCCATGCCCCCTTAGGCATGCCAAAAATGGAACTTACTATTGTTGATTAGTATAGTGTAACCTCAAAGCATTTGGTTTGATTGAGTTCTCCATTGCTTATAACGGTAGGTTCCTTGAGAGAGCAGAATGTGGTGGGGATGCGCTTGTGTTGATTTTCTGCTCAATCTCTAGATTATAGGTTGGTTCCTATCTATTATAAATATTTAAAGTAATAAGAAAGAGATAAAAAGGTAAAGCATTACAAGGAAAAGATAAGCAAATTGAAGTAAAACTTAAAACAAAAATGTACAACCTGGGCATTACAGCACAGGTAGCAATCCATAGCCAAGATCAAGAATAGAAAACTATCTTACCCCTGGGGTCTCACAGTCATAATACACAACCATAACTTTAAGAAAATATCTCACACATAACATTTATAAAAGCACTAAATAGCCACTTGTTGCAAGAGGGAAAAGCATTACCTGTTTGTATTATCATATGTAAAAGTATCTTACAAATCTGGGCAAATTTGCTAAAATGTTCGACCACTTTAACTTCTAATAGTTTACAATTTATACATTTTTCTCCCCAATTTGGTCATTGGATCTCATTAATATACATAATTACTCATCTTGAATGAATCAATCTAGGCAAAACTATTTACAATAAATACTACAACTATGTTAGATTACATAGTAAATAAGTACCAGCAGCATTACTATCTAGGAATTTGCAATTTCTGAATAGTCATGTCCATAGAGCCGTAATCCTTCTAACATGTAGTTGACTACTCCTTCTTCAACCCTATAGTTGATTGAAGATGGCACTATAGCTGATTGATTAAGTAATTATTTACAACTTGATAGGTATGATTTGGTACTGTGCTATGTTGGTAGATATCTACTTCTTTGCAACTATTGATGATCCATATTGTAGATGTGAATGAACAGAGTAATGGGGTTTCATGATCAATATATCAACTTGGTTTGAGAAGAAACTACCATTGTTATGTGAAAATGAGTTGGATTCGACACATTAACAAGGCCTTAGGAGTCAAACACCTAAGATCAAGTGGACCTGGGTGTTACTTCTTACGCATTACTCTTACCTCAATCTGGTAGGTTCTATTTCCTTTCTTCGAGCTTTATTGATGATCTAACTCTTCTGAGACCTACTGATTTTAGCCAAAAAATTTGACATCATCACTTAAAATTAGTGAGCTTTGTTTAATATCTTCGTGAATCGTCACCTACCATTACTTATTTTGGTACCCACTGATTTAGCCATAAATTATGAGGTCATCATTCAAAATTATGGGCTTTGTTTTATATCTTGCACTTGTATTTACAATAACTCCCGAACACTTTGTATTTACACAACTCCCAGACACATTGTATTTACATAACTCCCAGACACTTTGTATTTACATAACTCTCGAACACTTTGTATTTACACAACTCCCGAACACTTTGTATTTACACAACTCCTGACCACTTTGCATTTACACAACTCCCAAACACCTTATATTTACACAACTCTCGAACACTTTGTATTTACATAACTCTTGGACACTTTGTATTTACACAACTCCTAGACACCTTGTATTTACACAACTCCTGGACACCTTGTATTTACACAACTCCCAAATACTTTGTATTTACATAAATCCTGAACACTTTGTAGTTACATAACTCCCAGACACTTTGTATTTACATAATTCCCAGACACCTTGTATTTACACAACTCCCGGACACTTTGTATTTACACAACTCCTTGACACCTTATATTTACAAAACTCCCAGACACCTTGTATTTACACAACTCTCGGACACTTTGATAGGAAATTTAGAAGGAAAAATATCTAAGACAAAGACTTGCACATATAAAATTTAGATTATATAAACAATAGTTGGTTGTTAGTAATACCTAAAACTTTTCAGATTAAGGGTTTATCATAGGTTCAAATTTCATGTTAAAGGGAATAGAATTTGGAATAGAAAGAATTTGTGAAAAAGAATGAAGAAATAAAAGAATAATAGTATTACCCCAACTCATAGTGCAATTCTAAAAGAATACATGCATCAACATCGATATATTTCTTACTTGGTTTGTCATTAATATTAAACTCATATTCCTTTAATAGAAGTACCCACCTTGCAAACCTTCCCATAGGATCAGGCTTATTAATGATATACTTCAAATATGGATGATCAATAGCCACAATAAACTTTTACCCTAGCAAGTAATTTCTAAATTTCTTCCAATAAAAAATTATAGCTAAATCTTCTTTTTCAATGATTGTATAATTTACCTTAGCATTACTTATATGTCGCATCCTAAAATGGATAGGATGATCATTTCCATCTTCATCTTGTTGGCTAAGTGTACTACCTAATGCTTTATATGATGCATATATGTAGAATATGAATGGATTACTCCAATCAAGATTATTCAAAATAGGTTTTATTACCAATGCTTGTTTTAGCTCTTGATCAAATGCTTCTCTCATTTCTTTTCCTTGTTCATACGACACATCCTTCTTAAAAACTTAAGTCAATGGTTGAGAAATCCTGGAGAAGTTCTTGATAAATATCCTATAGTACCCAACATGCCCCAAGAATGATCTTAATTTTCTCTTATTCCTTGGGAATGGAAGCTCCTTAATCTTAGCCACCTTCTCTAGATCTGTTTCAATGCCACTCTTGGATACAACATATCCCAAAATTACTCCCTTCGATCATCCAAAAATAAATATGGTTGGATTCAATGATGCTATTGCTTCTTGCAATCTTTTAAAAGATTTCTCAATTTGCCCCCAATAATTTTCCTTCTTTCTATATATACAAAAATCATCTAGAAAAAATCTAATGAATGTTCCAATATAAGTCTTAAATACTCTATTCATAAGTATTTGAAATGTAGCATGTGCATTACATAACCCAAAGGGCATTACTCGGTAAGAAAATGCACCCCATGAAGTGGTGAAAGTTATCTTGAAGTAATCCTTATCTACTACCCAAACTTGGTTATATCAACTATAATCATATGTAAAACTATAGTAATCATATCATGCCACTTCATCCAAAATTTGATCTAAAAAAGGAAGAGGATAATGATCTTTCTTTGTGAATTTATTCAAATTTCGATAATACACACATATTATTATCTTCTCATTCTTATTTCTAGATACCACAATAGGAGAAATCCATTCTAAATTATCTACAGGAAAGATAAATTATGCATCTAAGAGCTTAACTATTTCCTCTTTAACACTTTTATAGAAATTCATATTCATCCTAAAAGGCATATATTTAATGGGCTTAGTATTCTCCATCAATTCAATTGAATGTTCTACCCATGTTACTTGTTGTAAATTCTTATAATCAAAGGTGAAGAAATGGATATACCTTCAAAAATTGAAAATACTCTTTTTTATCATTTTATTCAATAGCATCCCCAAATTGTAGCTACTACAGATGATACTCTACTTCTTCCTCTATAAATTACATAGCAAATTCAATAGGTGGAGTTGGTAATATATCCATCATTGAGACATCAACATCATCCTCATCTTTAGTATCCACATCACTAATACTTATATATCCTGAAGATATCCACTCTTCACTCTCATACTTTGATGTCTTTGCAATATGGCTTAAGGGTACCACTAGAATTCTCACTATATCCCATCTTATTGTCATGTATACCTCATTCTAGTAGTTACGATTATGAACTCTTCTTAACCATGGCCTTCCCAAGAGTATGGGATAAGCTAATGAACCATCCTTCATCACTTGGAAATATACCAAACAAGTAACTCCAAAAACAAAAATAACAACATTTGAAATAACTCCTTTAGGTTTTATTTTACCCTTATTTAATGACCTTAATTGTAGTGTGGACTCACATTTAATTTATATTCATAACATATTCATAGTAAAAATTATTATAATATTTATAGCAATATCTCCATCTACTAAAACATTGGGAATAAAGATATCATTGCAAAGTACCTTAGCTTGGGGAGCATATGGATCCACTTCTACTTCCAAGATAGGAACATTTGCTTGCTTCTTCTTTTGTGCATTGAGTCCATTTTGCAATTCTCTCCTCTTCTTAGAAGATAATGCCAACAATTGTCTATATGTTATGTTGGTAGGAGTTGATGATAGACCTCCAATATTAAATAAGGTACTTGGCCTTGGGAGATTGAAAAGTCTTGGAAACCTAGTCTTCTCCTTTTTTCTTTATCCTCTTTTATCTTCTTAGCTTTTCATTCTCATTCATTTACATGCTCCTTCACATGCTTTGCAATAAAAATATCAGCTTCTTCTTATTTTAGAATCTCCACAACATCTATAGGTACCTTAACCTTTTTATCCTTCATTCCTTAAGTTTATGGCTTACTTGGATAATTAGTCTTGTCGTACCCCTTGTTCCCACACCCATAGTATGTGATATATACAATATTATTTCTAATATCATAATCTGAGAGAATCAATCCTTTCCCAATTAATTACTAATCACAAAGATCACTTGTAGGATACACTCAAATCCAACTCAACATAAACATAACAACAATTTGCCAATCTCACAAATACACAAGAGACACAATATAAAGTGGTTCCTCCCTCCTTAGGAGTACATACACTAACTAAGATCTCATTACTCTAGATGCACTCTCTTACAATCTACAATCCTACTTCTCCTACAACCATTTTTTGAGCATAACATTGCTCCTCAAACTTGTGTATGTTACAATAGGGGAGGCCCTCTATTTATAGGATTAAATCCTCACCTTAACCTCCCTTTTACTCAAGGGTAAGGTTAAGGTTCCATAATAAAGTATTCATTAAACACTTAAAGGTATCTAATGATACTTTAAGTGTTTAATTGGTTACATAAAGATAAACATTAATTCTCCAAATTACATTACAAATTCTAACATAATCTCCCCCTTGGGGTCGTGGTGGCATCATAACTTCCTTTCCTTGCAGAAGATTAATAGCCAGTTATCCCATTTTATGAATCAAATCATCATATTCTATTGATGAGACAAAATTCAATGATGTACCTGGTTTCAAAGGCATTGTAGTAGCACTTGATTTCTTTTGGTTCTTCCTCCATTCTTTCTTCTTAACTCTTCACTATCTTCTTGGCTTGTTCCATTATTGTAGGCCTTTTGTACTTCACTCTTTATTGAACATCTTGCCTCATCCTCGAGATGAAGTGCTTTAGCAATAATCTATCAACACCATCAATGACTTTGTAACCAAGATTCTCCTTTCAAATATGAGCCTTGATCTTTATCCTCAATTCTTATGATCTAGCATAGTAGTCTCTAATATTATTATTCATTCCTTGGCCTAAATTGGTGATCTTAATCATGAGGTTAAAGTATTTTTCTCTTGATTCAAACTCTTCAAGAAACCTCTCTTGAACTTGATCCCAAGACTTTTGCACAACTTCCTCCAACATCTCATACCATCGATGAGTCGCTCTATCAAGGAATATAGGAAGAAAATCTACCCATTATGCCTTCATATTCAATCCATTTCAAATGTAAGATCTCTTGAACTCTTGCACAAATGCTTGAGCATATTCATGAGATTGAGCAACAAAAATATGAATTTTACCCATGATAACCAAAAGAATCTAGGATTACCACTAATGAGTAATGGTCTTAGCAATGAAACCAAAAATATCAACTATTTTAGCATACAAGTAACTATAATAGCAGGCCTTTCTCTTGTAATGATCTTTTGTCTCAATGCACTACTTTACTTAGTAGTTATGCAATTTAGACACTATGACCAACATAATAATTGTACAATGGAACAATGATATAATATTATTTATGAAAGTGAAGATACAAATACAAAAAGAGTTATAATACAATGATAAGAAACTCTCACTGTAATGATAGTAATGTGCTTGGTTATCCCATGAAGGGCACCACCACTTGCTCAACTCAACAATCATCCAATACAACCACTATCACAACTTCACAAATAGATCTTTCTTACAACAAAAATATAATGTTCTATTCACTTGGATAATCATAAACACAATATAATACTTGACACACTTATGAAACTAAGACTCAAGACTCGTCACACATATATAAACTTCTTCACAACTCACTCATAGTTTCAACTCGACTTGACTTCCACTAGACTTGGTCTAGACTTTGCACTTAACTTACTTTATATGTCCATAACACTTCTCTATTTATAGCCTAGAGAAGGCATCTATATTTTTCTATAACTTGAATTTTAAATTACATTATATCTCCATCTCTAGAAATATCCAAACCACTTTTAGAAATATCCATGAGATACCTTATGGATCTTTTGCCACATAACCCTTTTCTAGAAATCCCTTTTTAAATATTAATAAATACTTTCACATCATCACATATCCTTGTGCCACATAATCTTATGGATAATTCTAGAACATGTCTTCTAGATATTACCCACAAATATTTCTTCTAATTACGATTACTTACTTTTACCATTAACCTTTCACCATTTACCATTTACCATTTACTTTTTACCTTTTACCATTTTTTATTTTACTTTTTACTGGACATCACCAACTTAAAGCTGTTAGAATTTGTAATGTAATAATGTCATTAATATGCTTAGCATATTAATAATCACCTAAAGATGTTTATTAGGTGATAATAAGATTTATATATGGTAGGTGGAATAGTATTCTCCACCCAACTTAAAATAAGATTTGTTAGGTGGAATAGTGTCTCCACTAACAATTAAATGTAATTCTATATTGTAACTTAGGGTTAACTAACCTACTATGGTTAGGTTAGTTAACTACCTAAGGTTAGTTTTGAGTCCTATAAAAAGGAGCTCATATTGTGAAAATAGATATGAAGTTAGAAGAGCAAGGTTATGCTCAAGAATAGTTTGCTATGTTTAGAAGAGTAGTAGATTGTAAGAGCATCAAGAGGAATGAGATCTCAGTTAGTGGATATACTCCCAAGATGGGAGGAACCAATTTACATTGTGTGTTGAACTTGTGTGATTGGATTATTCTTGTTATTATGCTTATGTTAAGATGTAGATGAGTGAATCTTCATGTGATCTTGGAGGTTAGTATTTTAGTAGATCAAGTTTGTATCTTTCATTTGGTATCAGAGCTTAACATGGAGGCCTCATCTTCATCTTCATCTTGGAGGATCATCCTCATATTTTTTCAACATTACTCCAAGTGAGGTAATAGTTGTGTGTGAAGGTATAACATCATTCTCTTTTGCAAATTTTTGGATCATTTTTTTTTCCCTTGATACTAACCATGTATTTTTTTTTCAATACTTCAAATGACACTATTATTGTTGTGTCATTTTTGATACTAACATGGTTTAAGTATTAAGTTGCAATTTATTTACATTAGTTTGTTAGTATACAAAAGAATTGCAATTTCTTTTCTCAAACTATGTGTAAAAATGCAATACATTTTTTTGTCTATGCACTTGATATTGAATTCATGAAAATTTGCAATTTCTTTTACACTAAACTCTAATGTAGAAATATTGAAAGTCTACAATTGCATTTTTTTTTTTGTCAAATTATTATATACATTTTTTTATGTATACACAAAAAAAAAAAAAAATGGAGGGGGAAACCCTTCTTTGTTTTACAAAAAACAAAGAAGGGCTTTTTTTGACAGGCCTCTTTTTTTTTATGAGGGTTTCCTCTTAAACATAATGTGTAAATATATTTGGAATACACAGTTCATTTTTTGCAACTATGTAAAAAGGAGAAATTTGTTTTTTTAATATTTCAAATAAAATACACATTTTAGGCATCGTGCGTGTGTAACTCCCAAAGGAGGGCTCGCAGCTGCCTTGGTCGTTCTCATCGCTCCCAAAGGGGGGCTCATGGATGCCTCACTCCCTCATATGAACAATCACCAAGGCTCAAAAACCCTCCCAAACTGCCTACGTTACCCTACAAATTGTTTGATGTTGTCTCATCAAAATGCAGTCTCTTGGCTTGCAATGAACACCAAATATGGCACCTCCTCTCCATAGGCCCACTCTGTTGGACCTCCTGCGACCACCACACCGCAACCATTCAATCGACCATCGCACCTCTACGATGCCCCACCATAGCTCCTACGTGATCCCTCACCTACCAACCCTTCACACGTCACCTTGATTCCTAACAACATCTCCTTCACGCGGCTCTTCTGATCGCTACTCCTCCACACATCTACGCCAATCAGATCTGTTGAACGAGCCTGTGCATTATTTGAAAGGGCTGCAACTTGTTTATCAACATGCCTCCTTGACATCCAGTCTTATGGACTGACATGGAAATCGAATATGCCCAAAAATGGATGTGTTTAAAGGGCCTACAAATTGTTTGTTGCACTGCACAACACAGATGCGTTGAATAGGCTTGTGAATTGTTACAAACTGCCTCCTTGACATGCAACCTCTTGGACTGCATTGAATGCTGGATATGCACCAATCCAATACGTTGAAAGGGTCTTTGAATTGTTTAATTACCCTATTGAACTGCAGTCTCTTCCTTGGTGATAGAATATTCCATGGAGAATACACTGTCCAAAAAAGTATTCAACGGTAAATCACAGGGCTGCGAGGGAAAGGAGTAAATGATGTCATGCTAGGAGCTGACGGTTGAAGCATGCCATGCACATTTTATGGTGGAAAGGAGCGAGTCAATAGTGTAGTGGTCGAGAATAGAGTGGCTTAGGTGGTTAGGGCACGACCTCAATGCTGCATGTGGAGAGAGAGAACCTATCGTTTGTCCAAAAGTGCCTGGAGGAGAAGCCGTCGATGTCCCTTGCCATGCTCATACCTTCTTCCTTTGATGTACTCTTCTCCTCTCGCTATGGTTTCAAGGGTGTGTAGGGGTGCCAGGGATACTCTATCTACACCAAGTCTCCTCCCTTATGAACAATGACAGGCATTCAACAAATTGAAGGATCCTCATTTTAATTGGACCTAATTGCGCTTTGCTAGCAAACGTGCGAGATATTATCGGCTGCCATATTTGACTACAAGGTGTTCTGAGCCTTACATTTGTTGTCATGATTTGATTGAATCATATCCCATGTTTGAATGTATACATTCGACAACAAGAGTAGGTGGACTATCCCATTTATGCACTCGTTTTCCAAGCCCCATCTTCTCTAACCTGTGGTTGGTTTTTCACATAATGGGTCCCTGCAGTTGTGTGTATGGCGAAGAGGAAAGATGGTCCATTCAAACATGTAAAAATAGGTGTCTTACTTGCTGCACATTTTTTTTGGGTACACTTGTCTTTTTCAAACGTCTACGCCTCAGCCTTAATTCTTTTTACCTACCGTATCTTTCGTAAAGATGATGCTACTTTAGCATTTATTTTCCCCTGGTTATAGTTGGCCTTTCATCACCTGTAATATTATTCACTTACATGTGACAACCTATTATGCCAACTTGGCCTTTTGTTTGACATTTTGGTACTTCAAGAGACTCAACACGGGGGAGGGGGAATCAATTCTTAAATTCCTTGCAATTGAAATTTTTTAAAACTTGCTCTTCGTTAAACTATTGATGCATGATCAATAAATCTGCATCTTGTCCAATTTAAGGATTTTGTGCGTTCCTCTATTTTTTTCTCACCCAAGTACAATTCTTAGAATTTTTTGTGGTCCCTCTTGTAAGGTGGAGATCTTGTTGACCTCGCTGTATGCAAGCATGCATTTTTTTTTCATCCATTTTACGTATAAATGGGGATTCAATTTTAAGTAAAACAGGGGAGTTTGAATAACCTTTACTTAAACATTTATCTAGATATTTCATGCTTATCTTTAGGCAAGTTTTACACTTAATTTCAAGTTATGAAATTTAAGTAACCTTTACTTAACATTTTTCTAGATATTTCATGCTTATCTTTAGGTAAGTTTTACACTTAATTTCAAGTTATGAAATTTAAGCATGCCTAAGTCATAAAGTTTAGACTTAATTTTTAAGTTAAATACTTAGGACTTAATCTTTTGAGTTGCATGCTTCAAAACTTAAATTTTAAGCTAAATGCTTAAAAATTAAAATTGCAAGTTGAGGATATCCTTTATACAAGTTAACTTATGCAATTTTTTGAGAAATGCAGGGGCATTTTTTTGAGTTAACTTATGCAATTTTTTGAGAAATGCATAGGCATTTTTTCGAGTTAACTTATGCAATTTTTTTAGAAATGCATGGGCATTTTTTTAAGTTAACTTATGCAATTTTTTGAGAAATGCATAGGCATTTTTTTGAGTTAACTTATGCAATTTTTTTAGAAATGCATGGGCATTTTTTCAAGTTAACTTATGCAATTTTGTCCTCTAGGGGTTAGTGAACAAAACCCATTGGACACTTTGGTTCATTCTTATGGATAATGCTTATCATGAACCTATGTACAAGAGTACCATTAGGGGTTGTGACAAAACCCATTGGACTCGTAGGTTCGTTGTTTAATGATGCTTGAATATTTCTATACTCTTACTTCATGTTTTCTAATTTTTTAAATTATGCAATTCGTAAACATTAGAATTATTATTCTCTAAAATGAACACATTCGTACGAATATTCTGCAACATGACTTGTTTGGGGGTCCATGAGGTGAGGATAGGTGGACTGAAGCCTTTAAGTCTGACGATCCAAGTGGTGAAAAGTTCATACTTCTCAAATGCCCCTAATTTTTCTATTGGTCTAAAAATAACTCTATTAGGTGGAAAGGTATGTGTGTAGTGATACCACATATCCGCATGTCCATTCATGGATTATCCTGATAACCTAGGAGGAAAACTTGAAAACATAATCAAGATTAATAATTTGGCCGATCCAATAAACATCAAAACCTTGGAAAATAGCTAGTACTTCTCCTTGAGAGAGTATATTGCTGCCCAAGGGGAACTGGTTGAGGATTGGTAGGACCTGGGCTCCTCTTGTGCGGGCATCCAAGTGAAGGCCTAATCTATGAGAAAACCAACCTCAACATTATTCCTTCTTTGACTATATCATTGTGATAAAATGATGAGTGAATGATTTTTTGATTATGCAAATAAACTTTTGAGCCCTTTAAAAGTTGTTGATATCATAAATTGCAGTTTGTTAAAACAAATGTAGTTATTTCTATCCTTAATTGGACATATTAAGGTAATTATGTTTTATGGTTTTGTCTAAATTTTTTTTTCTCATCTTAAGATTTGAAATAATCAAAGTTACACACAGATTGAAGCAAAAATTATTTATGTATTTATATCAAAATATACCACAGACATGCCCTTGTGGTTAGCCAAACTAAACAAGA
>Ga0181459_100072_pt1 | contig 16531 bp, 9 predicted proteins | sample InSIn2SAF170_FD_119060 | JGI IMG/M metagenome (GOLD analysis project Ga0181459, IMG submission 119060) | Clean room microbial communities from NASA Spacecraft Assembly Facility at Jet Propulsion Laboratory, Pasadena, California, USA -... ...
CAACTTGCCCTTTTTACCGAGGACATCCAGTCCCTTAGCTCAACATAGAAGATCTGTAGACCAAGCCGCTGAACAAGCGCAGGTCTCTAGACCTACTCTCAACCATTCGTTGGAGCTGTTCTGACGGGTGATAATTGTCCAAAGGCTGAAGCGGACCTGTTTGGTGGAGGCACGATACGTGGAGGAACTCCCGGTCTGGACAATTGTCGGCTCGGGGACTGGGTTTGCGACCGACGTGGTGGTATAATTTCAAGTTGCTTGGTTGGATCGGTGATTCTGGGGGGCGATACAGCTTGAGCTCCAGCCTGCTGAAGTGACGTGTGAGGCAAAGTTGCAGAGATTGAATGGTTGAGAGTAGGTCTAGAGACCTGCGCTTGTTCAGCGGCTTGGTCTACAGATCTTCTATGTTGAGCTAAGGGACTGGATGTCCTCGGTAAAAAGGGCAAGTTGGCCATCGCAGATACAGGCTGCGAAACATATCGGTTGTTGCTCGTGGTAGGTTGTGGCGGAGGTGCCGGAGAGTATCGAGGGGAAGGTGAAGACTTGATTCCGTTTTGTATTGAAGGAGGAGCGGGAGAATATCTTGAAGATACTGCAGGCGCAGAAAGAGTTGGGTTTGGATGTAATGCCGTGTTCGCAAACGGATCTATCTTCTCGGGAGCACGAAGCTGAAATTGACTATAAGGATCTGTTTGTGATTGCTGCGGTAGGGGCGGCGGCTGGTGAACTGGAGGTAATTGATGCTGAATCATGGGCGGACTGGCTATCAGAGACGCAACTGGTGCTATTGGCTGACGAGGTGGCCCTTGAGGTGCTTGTGTAAAGGCACGGGTGGGTTGCACAGGTGGTCTCGGCCTAGCTGTAACGGGTAGCTCTTCGAAAAATCCTGAAGCACTCCTACTCGGCTTTGGAGCCGACTTGACGGGTGCACTGCCTGAACGATCGATAGGCGCCGCAGTCTGCTGTGAGGCTGGCGACAGTGTGGATGGTTGGTTGAAAAGCGTAGAAGTGGGTGTAAAAGGCGACTGAAGTACCTTTTCAGTGTTCATGCTATTGGTGCGTGGTGGGGGCGCAACGTTAGCTGTGGAAGGTAATGTGCGAGGAATGTGAGCTTTCACTTTTGGCGCAAGGTCCATGGGAAGATCATAAGGTGACTTATAACCTCCTTTGGACTGGTCGACGAAACTTTCGGCACGATTGTTAATGTTGAGTTGTTGTGGACGGGGCTGAAAGGCCGTCGTCGAGGGAGGTATTTGTCTTGATAGGCCCATATTGTTATGTGTTACAGTTCCGAACTGGGTGAGCTCGGAAGTTGTTGGCTGATGGGGTGCATACATGTTTGAATTCTGTCGCTGGGAGGTCTGGTACTGTTGGTTCTGTGATGGCCGCACATTGGTAGGAAGTGTAGGAGGCTCTGGTTCTTCATCGGAATCAGGTAGAAGGTCATCAGCATCTTCGACTAGAAATTCCTCCTCATCTCCCATAGCAGCTTTCCAAGGATCTTCATCGTCACCTAGCGTCCCCGCGAAAGCTGCCGCAAAATCGGGCTCTTTAGGTTGAGACGCTGTAGGGGCTATTGCTGGTGCAACCTTTGGTAGAGGCGGCGAACCAGATTTCTCCGGCCGCAATACCATTCCATGCAGTACGTCCGAAGTATCTTTCCTCTCTAGTCCCGGTACAGACATTACATCCATTTGTGACTCATGTCCAATGTTGTCAAAGAACCCGCCAGCTTCATTGGCCTCTATGCTCGTGAACGCAGGCACATTTGTAGGCGTTTCTTCTGCAGACTCGGACTCGGTTTCCGCCGGCGCACTGATGAGAGGAATGCCCTCCTCGAAGCGCACTTCCTCGTTGGTGATGGGAAACTCTTCATCATGCTCTGGTTCTTGCTGGGTGGAATCGGTTATTTCATGAGCACTAGACAATGCCTGCCTGTCGTCGAAATAAGATTCCTGCTCGTCAATCTCGTTGACGGGTTCGGCGCCCGCTTGCGCTGATGTCTCATGGCTTGTATCGATCGTGGATAGATCAGGTTGTGGCGTTGGAAATGAGGATGTTCGGTGCACGGAGTCTAAAATATGTGCTGAGTCGGTCCGTCTTATGCCCCAGGCGGGATCCAAGCGATATGAACTGTCATCTTCCTCCAGCTCTTCAAAGCTAAAGTTGTGCGATGGCTTGCCTAGCTGCTGATTAGAGTCCGAATTTGGTGCTCCTGAGCCTGCAGCAACAGCATCGAGATCGGTATCACTTTCTGGATGAAATACAGGTTGCCAATGGTTCTCTTGTTGTTCGACCAAGACTTCATCATTGCCGTCGTCGTGCGGGTGACTAGAGAAGTCCATGATAATGGTCTTCAATGCTGGTGGTACTGTTCATGGATCAGTCATGCATTGTGCTGAGGATGTATATGACGTGTTCGCAATCGACTTACATGTACAACTCAGGACAGAAACGAAGTGTCATTAAGAGCAATATTGATACATGTCGCAGCCTATCGCGACGGCCGTGAAGAGAGAGAGCAGACCTGGGAGGTAGACTGCGAAGCGCAATGACTGGGGTGCTAACTACAGTAGATGCGAGGATTGTCCCTATTGACACGGGGAGCACTCCACGCGCCACACGAGCGCAGTTTGGCTTTAGGGAGAGGGAGGCCGCTACCCAGCATGATCTCCACCCTTCCCGCAACGCTAAGGCATCAACCTAAAGTTGGCCGCCGAGCCTCGTGCCTGCGCGCCTGTGCCCTGGTTGTACTCCGTATGAACACTTCAACACGTTAGCATTAGGCGATACCTTCTGAAATTCTGCCACCGTTACTCACCGACGATTCATATATGATACGGCTTGGTCCGATTCGGTTGCGCCCAACTTTTTGTCTTTGTATCAACATCCTACTTCGAAAACACCCATAGACTAGCATTACTGGTAATTTGGTTTTCTGAACGATTGACACATGACGAATTAAGTCAGATTTACCAGTCAACAACGCTTGTGGCGAGACTGTAATGATGGAAAGTGGTGATGCCTATGCCTTATGATTATCAGCCGACCACCGGACACGACTCGGATGCCGAAGATGACCTTGATCTCGACGAGTTGGACTATGCCACTCCAAAATTACAAACACAAGGCAGAGAGAATAAGCGGTCCACGCCATGGAGAGCTGGTACGGGAACAAACCCAATCCCGCTAAAACCTTTGCGCGAGCCTGCATCTCAGCGTTTCTGGCAGACCAAGCCTCGAATCAAGCAGACGAACCACGATGATGATCTCGAAGGCCTTCTTGGCAATGAATTCGATGAGGATTCCAGAGGTTGGAACGTCCGCCGCTCAGATCGAGTTTCGAGAAAAACCACTCCTGCGGTCTCGCCCCGGCCTCGACCCCGACCAACCACAAGGCAGAGCATGCAGTTACCTGATTTCGTGCGACAAGGAATTGCCGACATGCGCCAGGAGCAAACAGAAGTGAATAATAACAATTCTCGTGAGATACATGTAGGACGTCAGCCGAAGCTGAGATATCCTGCAAATATTGTCTCCAATGCGAAGTACAGTGTGTGGTCTTTCCTGCCTCTCACGCTTTACAATGAGTTCAGGTTCTTCCTAAACATCTACTTTCTGCTCGTCGCTCTATCGCAAATTATTCCTTACCTACGCATTGGCTACATGTCTACGTATATCGTGCCACTAGCGTTTGTACTGTTCATCTCGATTGGCAAGGAAGCTTTTGATGACATCGCTAGGCGAAGACGTGACGCCGAAGCGAATTCAGAACTGTACACAGTCCTACTGTTTGACCAGGATGCCGTAGTTCGACTAAAGCACTCCCGTGCAAGGGAGATCCAGAAGAAGTCTAGAGATCTTAAGGTCGGTGACGTGCTGAAGCTCGAGAAGAACCAGCGAGTGCCGGCCGATGTCATCATCTTAAAGAGTACTCAAGCCGAAGCCATTGTCGAGGCTGTTCCTGAGCAACCTGACGCTGACGAGTCTACTGCTGCTGAAACTTTTATTCGAACCGATCAGCTTGATGGTGAAACCGACTGGAAGCTCCGCATCCCATGTCCGCTGTCTCAGTCCCTCGACATCAGTGATCTACGAAGACTGCGAATAACCGCAAGTGCTCCAGATCAGAAGGTCAACGAGTTTGTGGGCACCGCAGAATTGGCCCCAGCTGCTGTCGTTTATGACCCACACGTTGCAAAAGCAGAAAATGGCAACGTCCAAGACAGTGAAACGGCAGACCAAACAAACCAGGACGTGCCAAGCGTGACCTCTGTACCGCTCGGCATCGACAACACTGCTTGGGCCAACACCGTTCTAGCCTCAAACACCGCAACTATCGCTGCCATTATCTACACTGGCAAACAGACGAGGTCTGCCCTGTCGACCAGTCCTTCACGGTCGAAGACAGGATTGCTAGAGATGGAAATAAATACCTTGACTAAGATTCTCTGCGTCATGACCTTCAGCCTCTCCATCACTTTGGTGGCACTCGAAGGATTTGAGCCGTCCAACAAGAAACCATGGTATGTCGCAATTATGATATATCTCATCCTATTTTCGACGATCATCCCAATCAGCCTGAGGGTCAACCTTGATATGGGCAAGACGGTGTATGCCTACTTCATCGAGCATGATAAAGGCATCCCGGATACAGTGGTAAGGACCAGTACCATACCTGAAGACCTCGGAAGAATCGAATATCTACTGTCCGACAAAACAGGCACTTTGACCCAAAACGAGATGTCCCTGAAGAAAATCCATGTTGGCACTGTCTCCTATGCTGGTGAAGCCATGGAGGAAGTCAACACATATATTAACCAGGTATTTGCTCATGATGGCCAGAAGCAGATTGGACTTGTCCAAGGCACTACAGGACGTAGTCGTCGAGAGATTGGGACACGAGTCCGAGACCTTGTTATCGCTCTCGCATTATGCCACAATGTGACACCATCCACCGAAGAAATAGATGGCGAGCAAATTACATCCTACCAAGCGTCCTCCCCAGACGAGATTGCAATCGTAGAGTTCACTGAGAGCGTTGGACTTCGACTTCAGCAGCGAACTCGTGAAAAGATCGTTTTGCAATCCACGAAGACCAACAAAATAGTCATGACAGCCAGTATACTCGAGATATTTCCGTTCACATCGGACAGCAAGCGCATGGGTATTGTTGTGCGACTGCACTCGTCGATACCTGAGTATTCAATAGCCGACGATCTTGTGTTCCTTCAAAAAGGCGCCGACACGGTTATGTCTTCGATCGTGGCTGCAAATGATTGGCTGAATGAGGAAACAGCCAACATGGCTCGAGAAGGTCTAAGAACACTAGTGGTAGGTCGCAGGAAGCTATCGCAGCAGCAGTACGATGCCTTCGTGGTAGCTTACCACGAAGCGTCCTTATCGCTTCGTGACCGGGATATAGGTATGGCCTCAGTCGTTAAGGCCCATTTGGAACATGACCTCGAACTGCTTGGTGTCACTGGTGTTGAAGATCGATTGCAAAAGGACGTCAAGCCATCTCTTGAGCTTCTTCGAAACGCCGGAGTTAAGATCTGGATGTTGACGGGAGACAAAGTTGAGACAGCGAGGTGTGTCGCGATATCAGCTCGACTTGTCGGACGAGGCCAACACATCGCTACAATCGCCAAAATAGCAAATAAGACGCAAGCACAGGATGCACTCGACATGATCCGCAATCGACCGGATTCGTGTATGCTCATCGACGGCGAGTCTCTCGCGATCATGCTCTCCCAGCTGCGACAACAGTTCATTTCGATAGCGGTCACTCAGCCAGCTGTAGTTGCGTGTCGTTGTTCACCCACTCAGAAGGCGGACGTTGCTAACCTAATCCGAACTTACACTAAGAAAAGAGTGTGTTGTATCGGTGATGGTGGTAATGATGTGAGTATGATTCAAGCCGCAGATGTCGGCATTGGTATCGTTGGCAAAGAAGGTCGACAAGCATCTCTTGCGGCAGACTTTAGTGTCACACAGTTTTGCCATCTCACGAAGCTTCTCGTATGGCATGGCCGCAACAGCTATAAGCGATCAGCGAAGCTTGCACAGTTCATCATTCATCGCGGTCTGATCATCAGCGTGTGTCAAACTATGTACAACATTGCGGGACATTTTGATCCAAAAGGGTTATTCAAGGACTGGTTACTTGTGGGTTATGCTACAGTGTACACTATGGCGCCGGTGTTCTCACTTGTGTTGGACAGGGATGTGGATGAGAAATTAGCAAATCTCTATCCAGAGCTCTACAAAGAGCTCAAGACCGGACAAAGTCTCAGCTACAAGACCTTTTTTACGTGGGTGATGGTTTCGATCTACCAAGGTATTGTAATTCAGGGTTTGTCACAATTGTTGGTAGGAGCCGTGGATGGTCCTCGAATGCTAAGCGTTAGCTTCACAGTGTTGATCTTGAATGAGATTATTATGGTTGCCGTATCTGTTACGACATGGCACCCCATTATGATTATGAGCATTGTGGGAACAGGAGCATTGTATGCCGCGAGCATACCATTTTTGAGCAATTACTATGATCTTGAATACGTGGCGAGTTGGAGTTGGGCATGGCGAGTGGCAGCTGTTGCAGCAATTAGTCTTGTGCCTGTATGGAGCGGCAAGCTGATCGGTAGGGCTTGGAAGCCTCCGAACTATCGCAAGGTTCAAGCCATATAAGACTTCATCAATTGAATTATAAGAATTTATGCACAATCAGAGATGCTACCGTGCTGTTTTTAGTATTCATAGCCAAACATAATGATATACTCTCTAATGAAGGGCTGACTCTGGTCACGTGTCGTTCGTGGTTATGGCAGCCCACCTTTGAATATGCCTACATGCGCCATATGGTTATGACTGGTATGACATTTATCTGTGAAAACGACTCTTCTGCGACTCTGAGTAGAACGAGCAGCCGGACTGCCTTCGTCTGGGAACGACTGTGTCGTCACTCATCCACCATACGAAATCAAATTACTCCAAAGCGCCGTCTTGCATGTAAAGAGGGTTAGCCGGCGTTACTCTGGTGGTAGGCCAAAGTTGCAAGCGATACAGCCGAAATGGCATCTTACTTGAGCTCTTACTTTGGTACTGGCACCGCTAACACTCAGACTCCACAATATCAACAGCAATATCCAAATCCGCAACCGGCACAACCATCAACCACCTGGGGAGGGACTTTCTCGTCACGACTGGCTGGACTTCGAACTGCCCTAACCAGAGACAACGAGGAAGATGACCCCGATAACGAAGACTGTTCTCATGTATCCAACGTCCTACGAGCCTACTACATCGAGAAAGGCAGGCCTTTTCCGGAATGGTTGCCGCCCGACCCTAAGAAGCCAGCGGCAACACCTGCTGTCCAGCCACCAGCATTCGGACAGTATGGCAACATGTACGGTGGTCAGTACGGGAACAATATGGGCGCACCTCACAGTCGTGGTAATTCGGTTGGAAGAGGGGGGTTGAGTGACCTTTGGGATTCCGGTCCAGCACAATCTGCACCGCAAGCACAAAGTTTACGAGTCCCACGCTCAACACCTCAATCCTTGAGACCTGTTGATCCAGCAGGTCGCCAGGGCAGCTCGGAGTTGGTCACTTCTCAAGCTAGACCATTACCAAGCCAGCGAGCTGGTAGTTATCAAAATGTTCAACCCACCCAAACACAGTCGTCTGTCATTGGATCGCGTGATCGGCTGCGCGCAAGACTACAAGGCAGTAGCGGACGGAACAGTCCCAACAACCTAACTCAAGGCTCACGAACTAGTCAGGACGGTCAAGATCACCAATACAGTGCTTCAGGGGGATACGATGGGTCAGCATCCGGTTATGGAGCTCAATCGTACCAACAACGGTCTGGAGGCTATGGAAGATGAAATGACAATTTGATACTGCCCACAGTCACCACGGTCACTCACAAAGCCTTGGCAACCGTTTCAAAGAGTTGTTTTAGGTCCCTACAGTCACATCTGAAACCAAGATTCTGCATACCCTACACTAAGAAGATACCTTTCTGTCAGTTCGTGGACCCGTTTGACACTGAGGCTACATTGCCATGCCTTGGAGGTAAACTATCGTAATTCTGCATCCGGGAGAGCTTCAATCATTTCCTTTCGGAAATCGTTTTAGCCTGGAGCAGAGCCCTGCCATCCTACGACGAACACAACCCAGGACCGAGGTCATTAAGCGAGTAAGCAATGCACCGAGTTTTGAGTCCCAGTCTATAACCATCAACTTCGATGACATACGCCATCTCGTGGCAGGCTCCGTTGGTTGCGATTCCCAGGATATCTCCACAGCCTGACACCTGAATAAGGTTGAACGAGTTGTTCTTTATCGTACGGATTTCGAGCCTCTTGAATCGTATTGCGCGTTTCCTGAGATCGAATTATCGACAGCGTCCACGTGAATGGCAGAATCCTAGCCACAGTTTGAGTACTGTGGAAGTAATTTTGCTACGAGGAATTAGCGACTAGTCTATACCTGCAGCTATAGACTGCTGCATCATATGGTACTGCTTCTCACTACAATCTCTATACAGCAGCCTCATGTCAGAGCCAGATGAGTATTTCGAGGTATTCGCTCATGTTCTATCTAATTTGCTAGCCTTACATTATGTCGTCTTGATAAGGCAGAATTATAATTCTTGGCCATTCGAAACGACGACGACTTCCATCGGCAAGCGACGTGAAGATTTGCGTAGACAGACTAGAGACAGATTATCCAGGGTCTAGATAGAAGCCTGGATTGGAAGACGATGATTTTGAAGTCTTAATGTCTATTTTACGCCATCTCATTCCTAGATCAACCTAGTGCGTTACGTCTCTCCACTGCTTGTATACAGTAGTTTGACAGTAGTTTGAGTAGTAAGCGTGCCGAGGTTCAGGACGTCCTCTCCAAGTTCCCACCCCGAGGAGCACTACCATCACCCTCCTCCTTCTACCTATACAGCCATACCTGCCCGTCCTTTTAGTGAAAGGCACAGCGATAACGACCTACCTGCCCTACTATTACAACTTTCGTCCGGTATCACATCAACTGTTGCATCCATTACTCCTTCAAATAACATCTCGACCGAGCATCACCTCAGCACTTTATCAATCCAACATCATCCCCAAGCACACCATTAAACACCACCACAGAAACATAACCCAACCTAACCTAACTTCGAAAGCCCACCACAAACACCCCTCCATCAAAAATGTCCACCTCCCTCCCCTCCACCCTCAAAACCCAACCCCCACCCCAAACCTACGCAATCCTCCAATTCCCCCAACCCCACACCCTCCTAATAATATTCAATCGCCCCCGCCAACTGAACAGCATCTCAACCCCAATCCACCACTCCATGCACGCCCTCTTCGCCTGGTTCGACAACGAGCCCTCTCTCCGCGTTGCCATCGTCACCGGTCTAGGCCGCGCCTTCTGCTCCGGCGCCGACCTAAAAGAATGGAACGCGCACAACGCCGCGCGCGCCGCTGGAAAAGCTGGCGTTCGCCAACCGTTTCCGTCCAGCGGTTTCGCTGGCCTGTCCAGGCGTACGGGGAAGAAACCTGTTATCGGCGCTGTTAATGGCGTTGCGTTTGGGGGCGGGATGGAGGCTGTTGCGAACCTGGATTGTGTTGTTGCGTGTCGGAGTGCGGGGTTTAGTTTGCCGGAGGTTAAGAGGGGTGTTGCTGCGGCGGCGGGGGCGTTGCCTAGGATTGTGAGGACGGTGGGGCGTATGAGGGCTATGGAGATGGCGCTTACGGGACGGGTGGTGAGTGCGGAGGAGGCGGAGAAGTGGGGGTTTGTTAATTATGTTACGGATGATCATGCGGATTTGAAGAGTGAGGATGTCGAGAGCGTGGTTGGACGGCCGGTAGTGCAGAAGGCGTTGGAGTTGGCGGGGATGATTGCGGGTAATAGTCCTGATAGTGTTATTGTTAGTAAGAGTGGGATTAATGCGGGTTGGGAGGATGGGAGTGCGGAGAATGCGACACGGGTGCAGGATTTGTTGTGGGGGGAGAAGTTGGGTGCGACGGAGAACATTAGGGAGGGGGTGCTTGCTTTTGTGGAGAAGAGAGAGCCTAGGTGGAGGGATAGTAAGTTGTGAGTTTACAGCACTTGTGGTGGGAGAAAGAATGACAGGTGGAAATACTGTGTGTTTGCTTTAACTTGTAGTGTTGAAGTTTCAATGTTTTCTATTACTGATTTGACGCCTTGATCCATATGCTAATTAAACTCCGTACGATATTGTTCGGATCGCTTGGTGACGCTCGCACAAGGGCATCTACACCTAGCAGATCGTGGTCTTCTCAGTCTTGTAGATAGCAGGACTGCTTGATCGAATGTGCCAGTCACCTGCAGAGAGTCTCGCATTTCCATCGCAATTCGTGCCCTTCTGAACTAACATTCAGTTGACTTCCATTATGTCCATTATGCATGTAAAATAACAACGAAAGGATTCCAAGTCCCGTGCGTAACCCATCCTGATCTTGTTCAGCGTCTGTCATACTATCACTTCCAAAGTCAGTAAAATGGACGATAGTACTCGTCAGTACGCTTGCCTTGCTAGGACACTGCCTTGTCGACCTTCTCCACACTGCTCATACCAACATTGAAGCTCGAGTTCTCAGTAACGGCACCCATACCACTCATGTTGGCAGCACCACTTTCGTCAAGATCGGGACCTTCAAGACCTGCATCATAGTCATCGAATTGCAGGCCGGCGTCTCGACATCGATTCATCCATTTCTGTGTTTCTGACCAGGCACGCTCAGCACTGTCTCGGAGACTATTGTTACGCGATACGAGCTCTTGTTGTGCAACTTCGAAAAGTCGGCGTTCATTGTCGAAGTCTTTGATCTTTCCATCTAAATCTGTGATGTAGCGACAGGCGTTCTGAAGAACGGCACCTTTGTTCTTGTCGGTGCTAGGAATCAATTTGGCGATGTTCTCAATGCCTTCATTGATGACTTCTCGTCTTCGTCGTTCAACTGAATCCATTGTTAGATTGGTTATCGTTGCGCAATGGAGAGGAAAGATGGAAATTTTCAGAATGTGTCGGGCTGGTGTATACTTCACTTACCTTCCTTGTGGTTGTCTTTTCGCTGTTGATGCCAAGCCTGCGACCCAACCGCCGGTTTGTTCTGCGAAGCCGCGCGATTATCAATGATACTCTGCGTGCCGGGACCGCCAAAACCTGCGTGTTGTGGTCCGGCTTGTGACAGGCCTACACTATGATCGTCGTATCCGCCGGAGACACCAGCGTGATCAAACACATTCGGCTCTGGGTACTGAGGTTGTGCTTGCTGTTGTAGAGCAGCTTGTGCAGTACGAGTTGGATCATCTTGATTGTCTGTGATTCCCTGCAGCAGAGAGACATACATATGGTCCTGCGCGCTACTATCACCATTGGTGTGTGGCAACTTCATGTTTCTACCCAGGTCTTGTTCGCTCGAGTTTCGCTTGCGTTTATTGCTGTTAGGGCTTGGTGGGTTGTTCGATGCCATAAGCGCGATGAGTTGCTGACCAAGTTGAGTCTGCGGTTTTCGACACGTTCCAGTTGTCGCACTCGCGGCTGGTGACGGTTCCTGTCGCGTCACGTCGTCACAATCTTCCTTAAGTCAACGGTATGTCACTGTGATATGGAGTGTTAGTACAACAGAGCACTATTATTGTCACTGAAGACATCAAGGTACAGTGGTGACGAGGGGACATGACAGCTGGGTGTCGCAGGCCAGCCTGCCCAGTATATCTGGAGGAAAGCTGTACCAGGACTTCAGAGATGGTGTAGGGAGTGGTCTGGGTCATGCATCGAGTGGCAGCTGACTTGCGATCATTGCCATTGATCACGGGTTCATCACGTGTACTCACCTCCTTTGTCACGGGATGATTCTGATGTTGTGACAGAATCTTGGTGGATCAAAGTCAGGTGAGTACGAGAAGACACAAGTTCAAGTATTGGGTGCTACGGCAGATCTCTTGATCAACTACGCAGTGCTCGAGGCTTGGCTGTCGGGTTAATGTTGAGCCGGTCCCGAAGATCCTCCTGGCAGTAAGATGATGGACCAGAAGTGAGCACATCACATGGAGTATGATGATACAGGGGACATATATTGACGAGCCAAGATATGACTCCCATAAGAGCGCTTCTCCCTGAGCCGACCCGCTCCAGCTTCCCGAATCCCAGATTCCCGCACAGAGGAGTGATTGCCACCTCCTGAGCCCGTCCTTGGTATCCCAGACTCTTTCTTTGTCTTGGAAATAGCTTTGAAACTTGGTTGTGTCAATATCTCATGACAAGGCGCGTTGAACTTGGTTTCTGATCTCTATGCTCGAGGACAAAATGAGTGCCTCTATTCGATGGCTTCGTGATGGATTGCCGAATACGGCGGAACCTCGACATTAACTACCTCTTCGTCTTTTGTTCGCTGCAGGTCTCAAAGGACCTTCATGCAAAGAGAACTCCATCTTTTTGGTCTTTTTGGGCATCTAGTATCGGCGAACCCGAGTATGAATCTCAATGGCGAGTTACAAGCACACACCCGTGACTCGTCCAGATCCAACGACTTCAATCTCGGGTTCTGGCAGTTACTGCACAGCCTGGGCGAAGATAGTTGAGTGGATGGCCTCTGCTTCAGTTCACGAAGCTCCAATCGTCGTTTCCATCACATCCCTCTCCTCCAGTTCGTCCATGGATGCCTCTTCTAGTTCTGGTGCCATCTGTCTCTTAACACCATATCTTGCTGGCCTTTCGGTATCAACGATCAAAATCCCATCTTGCGCCCTTCCGAGTACATCCCATATTTTCACATTCACCTCTCCATTTCCATCGCCTTTTCTCATCCCTAAAACCGTACTGCTTCCAGCATACCTCACCTCCCCAATCCTCTCCGCATCCCCCTCTTCTCCAGTTCTATTAGCCAGCACAACCACGACCTCATCTGCTGATCCGCTAGCTTCCATCAGCGGCCTAAATCTCTCCACCCAGTAACCCAAGGTGTCCATATCCGGCCTCATCGGCTCCTCCATTAGCTCCAATGCCGTCAACCTCGTCAGCCAAGCCATACTCACCACAACAACCTTAGCCCTTGCCTCTCTGGCATGATTCGAAAATTCGTATGCTGACCACGGTGCCTCAAACTTATACGGATTGATATCCATACATATCCCCGCCGCAGCCTTAACCCTCCTCCCGCCATTCCCAATTGGCAGAATCCCAGAGTAGAACCCCGAGCCTTCCTGTGCCCATACCTCATCCGTATAATACAGAAACGACTTCCGATAATGCGCCACCACCTGCCCCGTAGCATCAACAAACACAAGCGAATTATATGCTACCGTGCCCTCGGCCGCCGTAATCTTGGCATCGAATGCAGTGTTGTAATTTCCGCCACCTCCATGGCTATCAGCCCCTGGACTTGTAGGCGTAGCTGCCTCCGGATAGCCGACGGCAACAGTGCATTTCAGCCTAGTAGCAGTACGAATGGCCCAGCGTGTAGATGGTCCGTCAGCTGTAGGCTCCAGGTACGGCGCTATAGATGCTAGAGAAGGGTGGTTATACCCTGTAAATGCGAGCTCCGGGAGGACTAGGAGGTCGATATCATTGAGTGTGCCGGATCTTTCTTCACGCATAAGCAGAGACTCTGCTCGAGAGAAGTTGGCTGCTATAGCACCGATGTGAGGGTCGAACTGGAGGGTGGCGATACGCATGGTTGTGGCCTCGCGGAAGAAGAAGGGGCTTGCTATTAGAAGCGGGTGCTTTCAATGTTACTGCTTTCCTTTGGCTTGATGCTAAGTCTGGTCGAATTGCCTATGTAGATACTCTGTACAGGAGGTTCGTTACGAGCTAGCTAGTTGCACGACCGGTTGTCGGTCAGAAGATGTTTAACACAGCTTGCTTCGTCATGGTATGCTAGATAGAGGTATATTCAAACATTGGTCAATGGCAAGTCCTGACTATAAAATGTTACCCTCAGACAACACCGACGAGAATCTGGCAAACGCAGAGAAATCCAATGCCAGATCTGGTAAACTGACTTCGGGATCCGACATATATATCCATCTGGTAGTGTTTTATTATACTATTCTTGGCGTAAGTGCTTAAGATGAATTGATAAATAGCTATTGAGGATTATGTATCTTTAGCCTACAGCCATACATCCACTTCGCAGACAATGCAATGCAAATTTATTCTTGAAGTCGGGATGTTCTATCAAGTCTTTCCTGAACCGGCACAGCAACCAACTCGAAGGAACTAAATTATACAGGGGTAGGCTCTGCCTCCTCGTCGGGCACTTCCTCACCCGCCTCTATTGCTTTCTCTCTCTTCTCCTTTTGCCGCTGCCGCTTCTTGTCTAACAGCCGGTTCAGCTTCTTCGCAACATTGAAAACGCCTCCTGTGCCTGTACCACATGCAGCACAAGACGGATCCTTCCTATATCTCTTCAGAGCGCATGGTTCGCAGAAGTAGTGGCCGCATTTCGTGATTATCGGACTGGTATAGGCTTTCTTACATATGATGCAAGCAAAGGGAATACTCTCGAGGAGTTTCTCATCGTCCTCATCAAGTTCGGGGTTCTTGGTATTTCTGTCAGCAGACGCAACTGTTCTACCAGCCAGCTTTTTGCCCTTAGTACCGATCTCCCAGTCACGATCTAGTTGCCAGCCTTGTTTGTAATCTTCTCTTGCATGCAGAAATTTACAAGAGTCGCCAAAGCCACAGAAGCCAGTCTGCTTGTAGTCTTTGCAGACATCGGGAGCGAAGTCGGTTACAGTGATGGTTCGCACGTTTGAGTTCAATTTCTGCGGACCAACGTTCGTCAGGCGGTCCGGATTCTTGTGGATGAAAGACTGATAATTTGCAGCACCTTTGTAGGTTCCGTCTGTGGCTGAGCTCGTAGCAGGTTGTTCCGAGTTCTTCAGATGCGCCTTGTCGTGCTCTTCCTCGAACCAGTTGGAACGCATGGTGGCATTGTCGGCATTTGATTGTCGCACTGGTGCGGTAGTATGTGCCTCATGACTAGCATTACTTTCCCCCCTCGCAGTGTCACCAGTTGAAGCAGCAACTAGCCCAGGATTCTTCCTCCTTCTCTTGATTTGTCTGCCACTCTCATCTTCAGAGGAAGTAAAGTCGGAACCAGAGTCTGATGCTGGTGGAGGCGTCGCAAGCCGCTTTCTCGCAGTGGTTTTGGTTGCTCGCTTCTTGAAAGTGACTGCAGGAACTACCTCTGTATCAGCCATGGTGTATAGATTGTGATGTTGGCGAGCGATGATATTACCTGTAGTTTGCGCAGATGTTGCAAGCTGAGAAATTCTTCAATGCGTTTCACATCGAATGATCAATCATTTCGACAACGTTCTAAAACGACCCATTCTCGGATAAACTTACCTAAACGAGAGATATTCACAACGTACCTGCATTAGTGCGGCTCATTTTAAAGCTGCGCGTATTGCGGGCGTTTGTGCACGTCTTCAGTATTGCATTTTACGTTTCCTTGTCACGCTTCCACCACCTTACGTTTTATGCAGCAACCTTTGGCAAATGAGTCGTGCTGATAGCTCATATGAGCTGTCTGGCCACGTTCAAGATCCAGATATCTTGAGCAATGGCTTGAAAAAGCGATCGGCTACCCAGCACCGGGCCATTGCTTTCAAGGTTTCCCACATTCTGGTGTCACTTTTGTTCATATGGCTACTGTGAGTGGGAGATAACGACGAAGACGACTCCTGATCTGGTATCTGACGGTTTCAGACTTGTTCACATAATTGGGCTGTTTCTATTCACTAAAGGATTCCTCCTTACACGACTCGTCCTCGAGGATAGATCTCTCTGTGACACATTGCCCAATGGCATACCCTCTTTGCATAGTTCAGAAGGATGCTGGCATCCTAGCACATTTGAAAAAGCAGTTGTTATAATTATAGACGCTCTAAGGTACGACTTCTCTGTGCCTTTCCAACCTTCGAATGCACATGACCTCCCTCGACATTACCACAATAATCTTCCATACTTGTACAATACCGCTCTCGAACAACCTCAGAAGGCTTTTTTGTTTCCATTTATTGCAGATCCTCCGACGAGCACGTTACAACGACTCAAGGGTATAACTGCTGGCAATCTACCGACATTTATCGACATAGGTTCGAATTTCGCCGGACAAGCTACAGAGGAGGACAACATACTAGTGCAGCTGAAGAATCAGAACAAGACCATTGTACATTTGGGTGATGACACTTGGCACTCCCTATTTCCAGGATATTTCAACGAGAACCTCACTCATGCTTATGATTCTTTCAATGTATGGGATTTACATACCGTGGATAATGGAGTTATTGAGCATATCTTTCCACTGCTAAGTGGACAATTAGATCAAAATTGGGACATCATCTTCGGACACTTCCTAGGTGTTGATCACGCTGGCGAGGTTGACGGCATTGGAGCTAATGGAGGAGCCGATGAGGCCGGATATGGACACCTTGGGTTACTGGGTGGAGAGATTTAGGCCGCTGATGGAAGCTAGCGGATCAGCAGATG